>Ga0307928_10000055_pt1 | contig 59655 bp, 89 predicted proteins | sample AceLakmetagen232_FD_201815 | JGI IMG/M metagenome (GOLD analysis project Ga0307928, IMG submission 201815) | Saline water microbial communities from Ace Lake, Antarctica - #232 | ecosystem: Environmental > Aquatic > Non-marine Saline and Alkaline > Saline | place: Antarctica: Ace Lake...
TTAGAGAAATATTTTAACTTTGAAGAAACAGAGTATGAAAAATTAGCAAAGGGGTTAGTGAAAGGGTTTAGTATGTTTTAACTTCGCAAAGATAAACAAAAATGAATGATACAATAGAACAAATTTACTTAGAACTTAACAAAGAAATATTAGAACAATTTCCAGAATTAAAACCAAAAGGCAAAGGAAGTCTTAATTACTGGATAAATAAACAATTATGAGGTACAAATGAAAGATACAATGAAAGAGAGGGAAGACTAATGGAAAGTAAGAATATTAAGGACAAACTAGTTTTTTTTATAACTTGGATTTGTACAGGAATGGTGACTATTTTGATATGGTTCCTTATACATTGGTATAATCCTAATATTAATTTCATGGAGTTACTCGGATGGTTCTTTATAATCATAGAGGAAATAACATTAATAGTGGTGACTTATTTATGTTTAGTCTTAGTTGTTGATAAATTAATTGGTAAAATAATAGTTAAAAGAAAGAATAAAACCAAAAGATAGTGCCCCCTATTAATGCTGTGTACATAAGTATGTGTGTAGTAATCTTAAGAACTTTGATTTTTTTTTCCATTTTTCATCAAATTCAAACACATCTTACAAGTTACACATTCTTTCTTTGAAGTAACTTTCAAATCTTTGAAATTTCTAACTGAATAAATTGTTGGCCTGCACAATGATAAACCAATCCTATTTATCATGTGTATTTTCCTCTCTCTTTTAATTTGCATTTTTTCTACATTCGTTAACATAAACATCAAGATCAGGATTAATTTTAATTATCTTTGTTGGTTTCCATTTACCTTGTTTATCTTTAATTGATATTATTTGTTGAATATGAGTTTCCTTAAAGGTGGTAGTGATACTAATATTACTTAATTCCATGTTTAATCCCTCCGGGTTATATTAACAAAATGTTCCAAAATTTATCACCCAGCCAACCAAAATGTGTCCTTTGGTAAAATTATGCTTCGTGGGCATTGTCTTTAATATGACCTGAATACCGGGACCTTCACAGTGATATTTTGGTATTTGCTGTCTAGTGTTTTTGGAGCATTAAGTTTTCTAATTGTTTTGTTCTAATCATACCAACCAAGGTTTCTTTATCATAAACATCAAATTCATCATAATTGTAACGGTGGTTGTATGTTAATTCACTTAGAATATCACAAAGTTCATAATACTGTTTATTTCTAAGTTTTGTTAAGGGGATCATGCTTCTTCATCATCTTTTCGTATTACTGATAACTTAGTTCCACATACTGATAACTTAGTTCTACATTTTTTACAACGATAAAAATTATCAGAACTTAAGATCTCCTCCACTGGGGCACAATCGCACGTATCACAATAAAACGTCATCCTATTATTTAATCCATTATTCATTTTACTTTCCTCCTTTATATTATTCAAACACCATAATAATATGTGTTACAATCTTTACAATACCATACCATCCCACATTCCGGATGTTCAGGTTTATCAATACATTCCATGGTATGCCCACAATCACAAATTACTTGTTCAAAATCGTCAGTTCTTTCTACCATATTGGTTCTAATGGGATTCTAATACCTCTCCAGACCCACCACCACCACAAGCAACATTATCACTAAAACTTTCAAACATGATTACTTCTGTCCATTGTTCAAACTCTTCAACTCGGCATTCATAAAGCTCATCACATCTATCAATTGCTCTTTGACAGGTTTCTTCATTAACCTGGAACATTGAAGACATGGAACATTCAGGGTCAAACTTATGGGGAATAGTTATATAACATTCTTTAAAATTATCTTCTGGTTCAAAAACAGGACGCATTATCAAACTTAATGAAAGTATAAAACATACTACCACAAGCAGAATAGCCTCGTTCATATCAGGTTTAAATTCACGTTTCATTTTATTTTCTCCACCAAGTATTATTGGTTATTTTTTATAATAAGGAAACTTTTGGATCCAACATATATTTTCCATTAAGTCTCCTTTTTATCATTTCAATAAATTTACTATCATCGGGATGACCACAAGCTTCTAACTTCTTTAATAAGAGTTTAGTATAAGCTCTTACTTTATATTCGTTCATTTCTAAACCACCTTCAATGATTTCAATGATCTCTGATTTGTTTGGTGTTTGTTCCATTTTAATTTGACGGTATGTTAAAAATCATATAAAATCTTTTTTAAAGTTTTATATTGTTATTAACGATACTCTCGTCTCGAACGACCATAGTCATAAGTTGCCTTTTTAATCACAGCCATAATATGTGAACATAAAGGCACACTATTTTTTTTAATAGCATTAATTGTACAATCACAGGAAGCTGCCATGATTCCTTTTTCTTGATCGTACTCCAGTTTAACTATATGTTCCTTCTCGGAATTAATATCTTTAACTGAATAATAAACACATGTGGGAGACTCAGAATCTTTCCAAACTAAGCCACCGTCATGTATTGCTTGCGCATTTCTGAATACAGTATATTTACGCATTGTTTCTTCTCAACATCTCTTCAACAACAGAAATCCTCTGAACAACATACCTTTCTCTAACTTTGTATTTGTCAAAAAGATCTCCCATCTTCTTACCATAATCTTCAAGTTTGTGAAGTTTATCAGATACTGTTGCTAATTCTGACCTCAACAATTCTTTCTCATCTTCCAGAGCAGTGTCAACTTGACCACTATCCTTATCCATAATTGAACCAATGGATTTGATACCTTCAATCAATTCATGTTGTTGACTTTCCATTTCCTTATCATCAAAAACATTCATGAAAGGATTATCTAGATTACTATTGTTGAGAACATTAACTTGTGGTTCTGGTTGATGTTGAACAGGTTGTTGCTGAACACGTTCTTCAATTGGCGGCACATGTGGAAAATCCATTTGTTCATTTTTCTTAGCTTTCTTTTTTCTAAACATCCTTACTACAAAGACAACACCTACCAAGAATAACACTACTATAACAAACCACCATTTAGTTAAAAAGTCTGTAATCACACTAATTTCTACCATTTTCTTTTCCCTCCTTATTTACCATAAACGATAAATAATTTTTATTTATATTACTCATTTTTCATTACCTCTTCTGCTTTCTTATTTAATCTACTTTTGTAATGATCGCGATAACGTTTCATAAAGTAACCTCTTTCCCATTCCCACCAAAATAACATGATTAAAAGTGAGATGGCAAAATACATAGATTCATACTTCTGTCGATAGACAAAAGAAATACCTAATAAGAAGATAAGGATATAAATCCAAGTCTTAGCTCTATTCAAAGCGATCAAAACACTATTAAATACTTTAAGTAATTCTTTAGCTTGTCTTATTGGTTCTGTGAAAATGTACCAACAAAATATCTTTATCCGAAAGATTATACTTTGTCTTTTTTCTTGTTTATCCATTTTATCCCCACTAACTTAGTTAGTTGTCTAACTTTATAAATTCTTCTATTTTGATTTACTTAGTCCCATGTATTGATCTCTTTTTCTTTCAATCCTCATGTCTCTTGGAGGAAGTAATTTGATGTCTTTTGTTTCATCTCCATAAACTCCTTCAGGTGCAAATTTAAATGTGATAATATCTCCAGTGTAAATATCTACTTCACAGAAGTAAATTTCAGTGATCCCTAATTCATCATCAGTTAATTCTACTCTAGAACTTCGTTTAAATGATCTGCCTTCATACCATTGTTTACGACCAACAAGGCCAACATTAACATCCCCTTTAGGAACTTGAGGAACATCTCCTATGGGGTGATCTTGTAAAAATTTCAGTTGATCATTAATTCTAAACATACATTCAATGTTGCTTAGCTCTTTAAATTCTTGCGATTGTGTGTTAAGCATAAACATGATGAAAATAGCAATGCCTATCATTAAAAAACCAGTTTTGGTTTCCATCTTACCATTCATCAACATTAAGATTACTGTTCCCAAAAAAATACCGAAAAATAATTTGGTGGTGTCAGTCATCTTTGATAAACTAGATGTTGCTCCTCTTTCTTCATACATGCGATCCATCTCGTCATGTAATTGTGCTAATGATTCATCTGATTCGTAATTCATTATTTATAATCCTCTAATCGCTCCAACTTTTTCAAGTTCAATATAATGAACTTCAATTTTATGAACATAAAGTTGTGAGTAATATTTACAACTCTTTCTTACTGTTTCTGTACACTTAACATTTAATTTTGTATTATCTTTACGAACAACCTCACTATTTTGACAATAGTTAGAATGGTTGTAACGGCACCTGGTATTTTCAACTTCTTTTGCACCACGTTCTCTTTCAAGCCAACCAAAACCTTTACGAAGAAAACGAATAAGGTATTCCACCGTAGCAGCAAATTTTGGTGAATAGGTTAAAGTAATTAAATCAAAATCAACTGCATTCTGAGCAAAAATATAAAGAGCAGTTTCTACCCGGTTTGTTGCAATTATGATTTCTTTTTCTTCTTTTGTTGCCATTTTTTTTCCGTTAAACTTTTTTTGTCCCTATATAGGGCGATCTCATTCGTTTTGTTTTTGGGTCGTAAATTTCTTTTTTCATCATGCAATGAAAAATAAAAAAACAAAATTTAAACCTTGGACAAGCTTTCTTGTTTGGCTTTTTTCTTTGCTTCAAAATCTTTTTGGAACTTTGTCATCAAATCATCACCAATATTTTCTCTAAACATTTCTTTGATTTTTTCTCCATCTTCAACTTCAGGGATCTTTTGCTGCTTTGTTAAATCCATCGTGGAACCATCATCATCTTCTTCATCATCTTCACCATCAGGAAAATTATCTTCTTCATTTTCTTCATTTTCATCTGGTTCTGGATTTTGATTTGCCGGAGGATTATCAACATTTGGTTCATCAAACTTTTCTTCATCAGGATTATCTTGAGTTTCCTCAATTCCATTTTTGGAATCCTGATTCCAATTTTGAAATTCAGATTTCGGTTTTGAAAGGAAAGGTTTTTCTGATTCAGGAATATCATAACAAGCTAGGCATTGAGTTTCTTTATCCCCATTCTCGGGATTTAACTTAACACCACAGTAATAACACCTACCTGGTTCTCTAACCTGGAGTTTCTGGTAGTTAATTATTGCTTGCCGACGATTATCTAAAGACTTTTTAGATAGCGTTTCTTTAATTTCGTTTATTTTTCTCTCTAAAATGATGACTTTATCAGTCAAAGAGTCAATTCCTTCCTCTAATAAAATTACATCTGATTCTGTGACCACAAATTCACTCTCATAACCCACTATGTCTTCAATGAATTTCTTATAAGCTTCTATGATTTGAAGCTCCATAAGCGTTCCAGAAAGCACATTATCTAAAAATGGCTTGACCACCTTCGACCAGTCCATAAACTGATTAGAGGGGATTTTGATCTCATCTCGAACATCTTTTTCATATTGGGTCTGTAATTGGTTGGTTCTAACTTTGTTTGTTACAAGAGATTTTATCACTCTGTTGTGAAAAGAAAGTATATCATTGAAATTCTTCCTTACTTTTAACCTTTGTTTTGTTTCATCGCTCATTTTATTCACCTAATCTTCATCTCCATCGTTATCTTCATCAGCACCTTTACCACGAGCACGAGCAACTTCAGTAATGATTTTTGTTTGTAATTTAATCGCTTCTACTTTTTGTTGTCGCTCTTTTTCTAACTCTTGTAATGCACGGTTTTTAGCAGCATTAGCACTCTTTAATAGACGAGCAGTGTCATTAATTGTGTTTCCTAAATCTTCAAACCTTCGACTTGCAGGAGTTGGTCCACTCATGAAATCAGTGAATACCCAACAACGAGTTCTAGCAACTCCTCTTTCATTGAAAAGGACTTCTGTCTTAGGATATTCACGAATGATAAATCCACTCTGATCTTGTTCTTCAGAAATGTCATACATTGCTTCAATTCTTTTAGATGGCAGAAGCAAAAACTTGATATAATCAACTCCAGTTTTCTTTCTTATAAACTCTCTTGTGTCCACAATTTGGGCTTGGTTTCCATCACCAAAATAAACCCAATGATCCCCTAGGAATTGACTATCTACCATTATATTTTACCTCATATACTTGTAATGATTATATCTTTAGCTTTACTTTCTGAAAGAGTAATTTCTCCTTCAGCTTTTAATTCAGGAGTTTCAGGGATGTTAATTTTCAATTTGAACTTCACAGGAATTTCGAAGGGTGTGAGTTTCTTCTTATTCACTGCACGTTTTAATATCCTAAATTCTGAAGACTTCCAATTAAGCACTATGTTTGCTTCAAATGTTTTTGAAATTAATTTATTTTCTGTCATGATTTAAACCTCTAGTCTTTTGGTCCTGGTCTACTGTTACCATTATTCACTCTTGAAGGAGCTTTTCTTTGTGGTAATGGGAATCCACCATTTTGGCCACTACTCATATTATCTCCAACATAACCAGATTGAACTTGTTCAGAAGAACCATTACCACCTTTCTTACCTTTGTAAAGATGATACAAAAATGCTCCTGCAGCTGCAGCAAGGATTAAGTGAAAGAAATCATAGTCTCCTTTGTTTTCTAATTCATCCTCACAATCTTCATATTTGTTTTGATTAACTCGGCAACTGGATAAACTAGTTTGACATGATGATTTTTCATCTTTGACTTTATCTAATTCATCTTTACACATATCTGTTTTATTTTCTGCATCTTCAACCCTATTTTGTTGAACTAACCATTGTTCCCCATTAATCCCAAATGTTTTATTAAATGAGTCAACAACTCCATTACATGAATCGGTAACACCTAAAATACTAGTTGTTAAGTTTTCAAATTGATTGATTTGTTCTTGTGATTCTGTACACCATAAACTTTCATTCAAGGTATAATAAACATCATGAACAAACACCACATCAGAATGGGTTTGATTACCACTCCACTCAAAGTGTCTTTCATAACCGTTTGGCATTAATATTCTAAAATCTCTTTCTCCATCAAAGTCAACTTGGACCTCTACCGGTACTGGTATTATTGAACTTGCTGCTAATGCACTGAATGAATATAACATTAATACCAACATTCCACAAAACAATATTTTTTTATTTAACATTTTAACTCACACCCTCCTAAACTCATTTTTCTCCCCCAGAAGCTTTTGGCTTCTTATGCATGGAATATGGGGGGAGACTCTTCCCAACAAAAACTTCATTAAGGTTAGACCTTCTTTTTCTCCCTGTTGAATCATAAATTATAAAATGATCACTAGTATAAGCAATACACTGGTGTTTATCCAAATCTTTAATTTGGTCTGCAATATGTGTGCCCATATTATATCTCTTGGCAATCATAGTTGCTTCTTGTGGATTTTTGAAACATAATAAAAAAGTAGTGTTTCCAGTAATAACTTCTGGCATTTCACCAAACATTTGGGTTGCGATGATTGTACCTATTCTTCGTGGTCGACCTTCTTTTACACTTCTTCTTAATAATAAATCTGCAGGAGATTTATACGGTGCTGATTTACCAGACACGTTGTGAGCTTCATCTACAACAAGTAATAATTCGCTTTTTTGTCTAACAAAGTTTAAGTCTTGTTTTTGTCTTTCAAAAAGATCCCCTACAAAGTAAGAAAAGTAAATAGCTAATATTTCTAGTTGAGATGATAAGTATTCTGATTCAAGAACAGGGATCAAACCAGCACTAATGGCCGCAGTAAAAGGATTGTATTTTGAATTCATATCTAATGAGGTAATCCATTTTTGGGGAGTTTTTGAAGATATATCAGTCATTTTAGAATCAAACAACATCTCAAATTCTGCCATAATTTTATTCATTGTTTGAGGTGGGATTTTTGCACCTGAAAATTGCATTCTTTCAAACATGGCAGCAGCTTCTTCTTCACTTTTACAATCTAATAATTCTTCTTTGATCTTACTAAAATAACGAGCGCTGTCTTTTAGGTTCAAATATTTTTTATGTTTGTTAACAACTTCTTTAAAAGGGATTGCAATATCAAAACCAATATCACCCATAAATAATTTTTCATAAGTCTCTTTTGTTTGTGGGTGAAAATAAACACAAGGTAAAGGTAAAGGTCTTTCATTAAGTTTTTTTAATGTTAATCTCTGTGCTTCATCTTTATTTGGTTGGTTCCATGTTCCTGTTTCCCTACTTGAATCATTAAGAATAGCTATTTTATAAGAATAGCCAGGTTTCCAATAAAGTCTCGAAACTAATGAATGTAAAGCAAAAGAATTGTGGATGATTATATCATTTGCAATAAAGTTGTGCATAGGGTTATCTACTTCAATATCCCATGCCTTAAATTCTCCAGTCTTTTCTTCTATGCTAGTTATTTTATCCCATAGAATATCTGAATCAACCCACCTGTTTAATATTGGATTATTAGAAATATTTGCTATTCTCTTTAAATTAGCCCTAGTAATAGATAGGCCTTTTGGGGTGTATCCTAATAATTTTTCAATTTCTTTCCAATTGTTCACTGCAGCAATTTTCCAAATCTCTGAAGGGAATATGTCATAGCTAGAACCTACTTTTAGCTTTTTAGCATGTTCTGAATTTTCTATCACTCCCACCGATTTATATTTAGAATATGGACTTATGATATTTGAAAATATTCTAACTCCTTCAGAGTTATTAATTGATACTAAATTTGAATACTGGATATAATTGTCCTTATACCTCTTCGTTCTTTGAGAAACAGTACTAGCAATACCAAACCGTAATAACAAATGTTGTAATTGTCTTGAAATGGTTTCTGAGGAACAAGTCAGAGTTATTTTTGTAGTATTAGACTTAACCATGGTATGCCCCCTTATAGTGAAATAGATAGACAAAAAATTAGCAATTTGACGATTACTTAATTGCATGATTATATCGGGGACAAACATTTCGTTCTTTTTTAAATTATCAAGGCCAATACTCTTAATCAACATTCTTAAAGTGTGGGTCTGACTTTTATCTCTTAGTGTTATTCTGCCACTTTTACAATATCTTAAATTCTTATCAAAATTATTTAATTTATTTTTAATGTCTTGATCAATTCCAATATGTCGTTTAAATTGATGAAATTGAAGATAATTTCTATTCATGACTCCACACGAAACAGCATAAGAAATTAAAGATAGTTTAGTGGGGTCAATCTCTTTATCAAGGTTTAGATTGTATTTTTTAGGTGTTGCAATATAGTCTCCTGGTTTTAACTTACCAGTTTCTTCCCATCCTTTTATTGTTAATAAGGGGTGTTCAGGAGTTAAAAGGATTTTTTTACCATAACGTGTTTTCAATTCAATTACTTTATTAACTGTTCTATTAAAGTATTCTTTAACATTTGATGCTTCTAGTTTTAAGTTTTTGTTTAGAGTTAACACTTGTTTTGGTTTATCTTCAATTTTCTTACATCTACCTAAGGGATCTAACACAAAATCCATTTTGGTATCTTGAATTACACACTTGCCACTTCCTCTCATACCTGTAATTAATATACTAGGCATGTCTTGTAACATAGGAAAACAAACTAATTCATTAGCATCTGAAATCATAAAAGGTAATTCTTTAATATGTACAGGTTTTGGTTTCTCATCTAATCCTTGCCAATTTAAAATTTGCTTTTGTAAATATTTTTCTGGATCATTCATAATATTTCTTATTGTAGCTGAACCATCTCCTCGCTCACTATCATAATCACTATCCATCATTACCCACACACCACGATCATTGGGTCCAGCTCTTGGACCAATCAAACAAACCCCTCGGTTTGTTTTATCATGTTCAACATAATGTTCAACAGGTATTTTTTTAAGATGGTCACTGGTATCAGATGCTTTGACTAACATATAAACTACTTTTTGTCCTTTTTCCCATTTTTGTTTTTCAGTCACTGGCGCAGACACAACAACAAAGCCCAAATCATAAAGTGCTTGGTAACTAGTAATCTTTCTTATATCACCTTCCTCTGAGAATTGTTCACCAACATAAAATCTGGTGTTAGGAAGTTTTATTTTATAGAGTTGTCCAATAGGTGTTAATATTTGTTCTTGACCAGCATAGAATTGAATATTGTTATCATCAAGGTATTGTCTAGCAAAAGAGTTTTTATATTTTCTTCTTACTTCATCCAAGGAGCCTTTTAATCTAACCATATTTTAATTATTTATCCCCCTCTTTATTTTTAACTTCATCATCTGCTTTACTTAAGTAACAAAACAAAACCAATTCACCATCATTGATTTTATTTCTTTCTAGAATGTCTGGAGGAATTGTTATCTGGCCATACTTTTTGCCACTCTTCTCTCTAATGCGGACTTTTTGTTTAATTACATTACCTAACAATATCTCTTGTTGTATCTTCACTTAAAAACACCTAGGGCATTAGTTTCCAGACTTCTTAAGAAGTTTGGTACAAAGGATGAATCACCCTTCGGATCTTATGGGATGGATCTACAACTTTTCTTAAGTCTGGAAACTACTGGAATATCCTCAACACATATTAATAATCTTATCTAAGTATATAAAACTTTGGATTTTTCCAGGAATTTCCTGGAAAGAACTTCCTTTTCCAGTAACTTTATGGAATTTCCTATAATCAGAAAGCAATGTTTATAAGCAGATGTACACTTGAGTACAGTATATCATTTTTAGCCGAATGATATAACCGTTAATGAGATTTAGAAGCCTTGGGAACCGAAAGGACCAAGAGCTTACAAAACCATATATTATTTCTATTTTTATTCTTTAGAGTGTTCGCTCTCTAAAAGAAGAATTTAAAATCAACTTTTCAAAGTTGTCTTATTTCAAATATGTGGTGGCGTAAGTGGGGGCAAAATTTTAGGTCGAAACAAAAAAAACCTGACAAGGAGGAAATAAGATGGCTGACAAAAAAATAAACCCGTGGTTAATTGTTTTGGTTATTGGCGTTATTGCTTTTTTCGTAATGCAAAATGGCGAAAAAGCACCAGAAGTTCCAGTAACACCTGAACCAATTAGCGACATAGTGTGTGAGAGTAGTACTACACCAGATTTAGACATAAACGTATATGATTTAGACAACCCTGGTACCGCAATCACTGAAGCAACAAACCTTTATAGAAAAGTGGGTGCCACTGCATGGACTAACTTTACTCAAGGATCAGCAATAGTAGGTCTTGAAGTAAACAAAAAGTACGAAGTAATTCTTGGAATCACAACATCTGATTTTATTGACAATGCTTACGGTGCATATTTCATTACTGAACCAATTGGTTGTAATGAGTTAGAAACCATGGATATGGGAATGTACAACGACGAAGACGAAAGCGCAATTTCTGCAACATTTTATAACAAAAACCATGATGCTAGTAAAGAAACATTTACTGCGGGTCAAGTTAAGAATGTTTACATATTAATTGAAGCAGGTAGTGATGAAGTATTCGGAAACCCTTTCTTAGCTAGTTCTGAATTAGTTGATAACGGTAAACACAGTAAGGACACCCCAAACGTATTTTGTATGAATTTAAACAAGACTGAATGGGATGCACCTGATGGAATTTACTATGGGGAAGCTGAAATGGATTCTGTTAGTGTACCACAAAGACATAGTGTATCAACTGGCTTTACAGCTTACTGTTATGAAATGCCTGTAGTTACTGATTTAGGTCAAGAACTTAAGTTAAGACTAGACGCAGATGACACAACAGCACCAGCTGCAAATGCAACAGCTTCATATTTCGCAGCTAATATGTACATCGATTCCGATGGAGAATTAGCATGGGGAGTAGAAACTGACGAAGGAGACGCTGTAGGTACAAACGCAGCAGCTACTGTAACATTACAGTTTGTAGACTAAAGATAAACTTTTTTTTATTTTTTTATTGTTTATCACAACAACAAAACTCGAGGTAAAATAAACAAAAATGGCAAATGGAAAAACAAGTATGAACACATGGATTATTATCGCTGTGTTGGTTGTTGGTTTTTTATATTTCAGTGAGATTGGGCCTTTTGCACCAGACGCTGAAGTAGTAACACCACCAGAACCAATTAGTGATATTGTATGTGAGAGTAGTACCACACCTAATTTAGACATAAATGTATATGATCTAGACAACCCTGGTACAGCGATCACTGAAGCAACAAACCTTTATAGAAAAGTGGGTGCTACTGCATGGACAACTTTCACTCAAGGAACAGCAATTCAAAATCTTGAAGTAAACAAAAAGTACGAAATTGTTATGGGAATTACAACTGCTAATTTCATTGACAACGCGTATGGACCATACTTCATTACTGAACCAATTGACTGTAGTGAGTTAGAGACCATGGATTTAGGAATGTACAATGACGAAAATGAAAGTTCAGTTACTGCAACTTTCTATAACAAAAACCACGACGCTTCTGGAGAAGATTTCACTGCTGGTCAAGTTAAAAACGTTTACGTTTTAATTGAAGCAGGTAGTGATGAAGTATTCGGAAATCCCTTCTTAGCTAGTTCTGTATTAGTTGATAATGGTAAACACAGTAAGGACAACCCAAATGTATTTTGTATGAATTTAAACAAGACTGAATGGGACGCACCTGATGGAATTTACTATGGGGAAGCTGAAATGGATTCTGTTAGTGTACCACAAAGACATAGCGTATCAACTGGCTTTACTGCTTACTGTTATGAAATGCCTGTAGTTACTGATTTAGGTCAAGAACTTAAGTTAAGACTAGATGCAGATGATTCAACAGCACCAGTAGCAGACGCAACAGCTTCATATTTCGCAGCTAACATGTACATCGATTCCGATGGAGATTTAGCATGGGGAGTAGAAACTGACGAAGGAGACGCTGTAGGTACGGACGGAGCGGCAACTGTAACACTTGACTTCACATCTTAAGTCGAGTATTTTTTTATTTTTTTTTTATTTTTTAAAAAACAAAAAACCAACCATGGAGGAAAAAAACATTGTCTGCTATTAATAATTTCAACGCCTTTGTAGAAAAACAAGTTAACTACTTTAAGTTCCTTGGGCTATTCTTAGTATTCCTATTGCTAGCATTTGATCAAGATCTTGCAATGATTTATATTTTCTTAATGGTTATCGATAAATGGTGGTATGATAGTGATAATTTTATTTCATTTCCAATTTCTAGAAGAAATAGTTCTATTCCCACATGGCGAGTTTATGTAGAAAGTATTGCAGGATTAGGAATATTCTTATTAATTTCTACATTTTTAGTTAGTACATTTTCCCCTCAATCTTTAGTTAGTGGGGATGTTCTTGCAAGTGCACAATCCATATTTCAATTATTAGCAACTTCTACTCCTTTATTGAAAGGATCAAAAATATTGACTGTTGTTGGATGGGGTATAGTTGTTCCGATAATTGAGACTTCATTATTCAATGGAAGATTACTTGAAGGTTTTGCAACTTATGCAGAATCAATAACTGGAAAGAAAGTTTCCTTAGAAAAGTTTTCAACTGTTTTGATGATCATTGTTTTAGTAATTGCATCATTATTCACTCTATTACATATTACTGCTAAAGGATTGGAATCAATCCCACTATTAATTACATTCATTTTTTCAGTTATATCTTCATTATTAGTTTTAAGACACAGAGAATTAAAAGGGGCAATATTTTTTCATATATGTACCAACAGTATGGCTGTACTAAGTACATTGGGGTTATTTTAAAATGGTAAAAACACGTAAGGTTATCAAAAGAAGAAGGGATGGGGTAGTTCAAGGCTACCACATTGTTCCACAAGCACAACAAAAACAAATTGTTCGGGATTATTTAGAAAACATTGGTACTGATCTTAAAAGGCAAGGTAGAGCAAATATTCAAGGAATTGGAATATTAAGTAAAAAAATAGTTCCTGCAAAGCCTTCTCGAATGGGCATTAATCCATTTACCAAAGAAACAATGAGATTCAAAAAGAAACCAAGACAAATAAAAGTAAAATTTCGGGCATCAAAGGCAATGAAAGAATTGCTGAACTAAGGGGTAGAAAAAATGTTAAATAATAAATTATCTTTAGTAATGGGGGTCTTGTTCATTTTTTTAGCTAGTTCAGCTATTGCTACAACAACCTTTGTTACACCAGAAGATAGTGCAACAATTAATGGTGCAACTTACACTGTTAATATAACCAGTGATATTGGAGACCTATTAAATTGTTCTTTCTTAGCAAGTAGTGCATTAACCGGAGATGCTTTGGCAACAACGCTTGCTTATAATGAATCTGCGGCTGCAACAAATGTTAATATTTCAATAGATACTACTGCTCTTGAAGATGCAAATGACTGGATACTTTCTGGAACTTGTTACAATGCGACTGCTAATGAAGCAATAGCTTCAAGAACAGGAATTACTATAGATAATACTATTCCTCAAGCGCCAACTTCATTATCACCAACTTCATTTAGTGATGGGCAATCAATTACATCTTGGTCAGCTACAGTTACTGGAGTGAATACTACATCATGTACAATGTATATTACTGACCAATATGGTTCATTAATAACTCATGTTATGACTCATACTGGTGATGAATGTACTTCCTCACAAGACATTACTTTAGGGCCAGGATCTTCATGGTACATCACTGCAACGGATGAAACAAATTCTACTGATAGTGCAGTTACATCATTTGATGTTGAAAAATCTGGTGGTGGAGCAGCAGCATATGCTTACCAACAAGAACAAGCAAGAAGTGAAGAAGTAGGAGATACTGAAGGAAAAAATAATACAGTATTATTTATTCTTGGGATTGTTGCAATATTCCTAATATTTGGAGGAAAGAAAAAGAAATAGAAATCATATTCCAAGGTTGGTTGGAAGTTTGGGTGGGGCTTTAACATTTGAAGCCTTCAAAACACACCTCACACACACGGAGTATCCGTGTCGGTTGGCGGGTTTTTTCCGCCAACCACTTACTTTAAACAAAAATGGTTGACAAAAAAACAATAAAAGAAGTAGGACCCTTAATTTTCATTATCTTAGTTATTGGAGCATTGTTATATTTCAATGGCAGTTCTTCGCCAAGCGTTGATATTGAATCTTATGAAGAAGGAGAATGGGTTAGTCCTTATCAAGATATTGCAAGAGAAGGTTTAACAGATTATTCTTCATTAACTTTAAACACAGATTACTATGATTATGATGATGTTACAATTGCTTCTATTGCTGAAGAAATTTCTCGATCGTCAGAAAATTCAAGAGACGCTATTGAAAAAACATTAGAGTATGTTAATGATCATGTTGATTATGTTTTTAATGAACCCGATCAAAGTTGTTATGCTGGGACAGCACCAAATATTTTAGAATCTGGGGAAGGCCAATGTGATACTCAATCAATTACAGTGGTTTCAATATTAAGAAAAATGGGTATTGCTTCAAAACCAATTGGTGGTTGTATTGTCCTTAAACCTAAATGTCAATTACAATCTTTCTTTTTAGGATCAGTTAAAACATTAGAATCAGGAGTGGAAGGTATTGAATTAGATCCAGAGGCACAAACATTTTCAAGAGCGGATCTTAAATCTCGTAAAGGTGGATTACATGCTTGGGTTGCTGCATGGACTCCTGAAGAAGGATGGTTAACTTTAGAAGCAACATCTGGGAAATTAGCAAATTTAGGATGTTATTATTATCATGTTGAATTAATGCCAAGTAATAACAATAAAGATGATATTTGTGTAAGTAAAAGTTGGGACTATGCTAGGGCATGTCAAAATAACGATATTGAAACTATGAATCAATATGGTTTGGGATTAATGGAGGAAGTGTTACAATGAAAAAAGGACAAAGACCATCAAAACATTATCGTAAAGTAAAAACTAAACACGGGAGAAGAAAGGTTTTAGTGAATAAATCCATCCCCAAGAAAAAGAAGATTAAAAGAAGTCGAGGGAATAAAGATCCGTTCAGAAGATTTCCTATTAGTAAAACTGAAGATGTTGGATTGTTAAGACAATTAGTTACGGCTCAAGAAGAACAAAATATTCTGAAGTCTTTAGAGAGAGAAGCAGACATGATGGAAAATTTAGGTCGAGGGTTAGAAAAAAGGCAAGAACAAGATCAACTTAAAAGAAGAGGGGCAGACTTGGAAAATCTTCAAAGAAAAGCAAGAGGAGAAGAAGAGACTAGAATCCAAAGTATAACAAGAGAACAAAGAAAATCTTCAAAAGAAGCTAAGAGAAGGTTAAGTGAGTTAGACTTCTTTTCAAAAGAACTTGCTAGTGATACACCTAAACAGGCAATGGATTTTGCTAGCAAAAGAGATATTAAAGAAAAATTAGAAAAATCATTAGCATCTGCAAGAAGGTCAGATGATCCAATATTGTTAAGGCAAATTGAATCACAAGTACAAGCTATAAGGGATAAATTAAAATCATCTGAACAAGTTTTGGAAAAGAAAGAATTTAGAAAAAAGCTTAAACAAGATTACACCAGTTTTTCAGAAGGTAAAATGTCTCCTTCCGAAAGTAAATTATTCAAAGTTGGTTTAGAAATGTTAGAATTACCCGAGGTTAAAACTAAGGCAGAGTTTCCAAAACAGGTCCCTATAGAAGAGTATAAGGCAGAACAAAAAGCAAAATTTGAACGAGCATTACAAAGTAGAAAAAAAGAAATTGGTCAAAAATATGGTCCAGAAGCAGTAGATTTATTTGAAAGAGATCAAAGTATTAGTGAAAAACAACTAATAGCATTTAAACGTGAAAATGTTTTGAGAAGTCTTAGAGGTGCTCGTCAAGAAGCTCAAGCAAGAGTGGGGCTTGGTAATGTGTCTGCAGCAAGATTAAAGCGATTAGTTAGTTCTTATAATGAGGCAATTGGAAAAGGAATGTCTGAGGAAGAAGCTGCTTTATCTCTTCAAGATAATATTGAACGTTTAGGTACTAGTCAAGGAAAAAGTAGATTACCTGTAAGAGTATTAAAACCAAAAAAGTCAAGAAAAGATATATCAGAAACAAATGAGATGTCTCAAAAAGAATTTGAGGAGGCTTTTAACCAATGATTAAGGATAAAAATAGAATGTACTTAGACATTGCTGTTTTGGTAGCATTCTTTGTATTGGTTTATTATCTGAGTGTTAGATCAGGGGGCTTGAATACTTATAGTCCTTACGATGCTATCCAATCTTTTGTGGGAGCGATTAATTAAAATGGAATTTGGAACAACAAGAATGTATACAAAACAAACAAGTCCGACGATGTATTACATAATAATGTTGGCAAGTTTTGTTATAGGAGTAAAGTTGATGCCTTTTATATCTAAAATGGTATCAACTAAAGTGAGTAACATTTATGGTCGGGAAATCATAACATACTTATTAACGTATGTCTTGGCAGTTTTTGTAATTCCAGAAATTGGATTTGCATTAACAAGAATGCTAGAAAAATAAAGCGAGGTATAAAAACATGATGAAATTAAACCCAAAACAAATGAAGTATGCTGATATGGCAGGTGATTATTTGTTAGTGGCTGGTGGTATAAACTGGTTAACTGCAGAGTTTTTTGGTCTAAACTTAGTAACTGAATTAGTTAAGTTAGTTGGTGGACAACCATTAGTTGGACAAATAATTTATGGTCTTGTTGGTGCGGCAGCTGTATTCAAGCTGTTAAAATTAACTAACATGCTCAAATAAACACAAAACGGAGGAAAACAAAAATGGTAAAAATAAGTAAAGTAAAAAAAGTAAAAGCAGCAAAGAAAGCGTGGAAAACTAGAAGAAAAAGGTACGGTAAAGATGGCTTAACACCAAAAGGTAAAATGGCTATCGCACGTGCAGCAAAAAGAAGAAAATAAGAAAATTAGATTAAGAGGTAAAAAAAAATGAAATACGACATTAAAGCCCTTGGAAAGCACATAATTTTGGGTGCGGGTGTTGCAATTGGTACCCCCATTAATTGGTGGTCTTTTATCTGGAATTGAAGTTATGGGAACAGAATTAATTCCAGGTATTATAACCTTGGGAACCTTGCTTGGAGCATCAGTATCTGCCTTTGTAGTGCAGTATGGGATTGATAGGTTTTATCCTAAAAAATAAGGCTGGGCTTTGAACAAATCCTGTGCTTAGTTTGACTATGAGGCCACACCTTCAAGTCAAACAATAAGGGCAAATGGTGATGGCTCTTTTCCTTAATGGAAGAGAGTTTTTCACCTATTTTTTAACAATGGCAAAAAACATCATAACGGAAATATTGAACTCAGAATTCATTAAAACTAGTTTAATAGCTCTTGCAATATTTTTAGGTATTGGATATGTAGGTTATGGTTATGAACCAACTCTAATTACAACTGGTGTTTTTGTATTAATATTGATAGGAGTGTCTCTATTAGGGGAAAGATATTTAAACTATAAAAATCACATTTCATATTTCATAATAGGTGCATTAGGATATGCACTTTACATTGCATTTACTTTATTCCTACAGTTAACTACTGAAATGCCCAATTTCCCTGACGAAATTAAGAATGTCTTAATTTTTGGTGGATTGGTATTAGGGGTTAAATTCATTAAAGAAAAATACATGGAGTACAAATAAAATGGAACTTAAAAATATATTTAATGTCAAGTCAAACAAAATTGTATTTATAGCTGCAGCAGTGAACTTAGCAATCTTATACTTTTTTAGTGGGGTCTTTGATGTTGTGTCTTATGCTATTTATGGATTAGTGGCTTATGTTGTTATGAGAATCTTACAATCAAAAAGAATGACTATCAAGAACTATTTTATTGTGGGGGCAATTATACCTATTGTTTACAATGGTTTAGGGCACTTTATTGGTTGGTTTCAAGTTCCATTGATACTAGTTATTATGTCTGCCATACAACAGGGAGTTATCACTGCAATTGTAGCTTCACTTCAAGGGGTGAAAACAAAATGAAAGGAAAAATAATTTTACCAATGTTTATGATACTTTTACTAGTTACTAGTGTTATGGGGATAGTTCCAATTGGATCAGTGTTTGATGATCAGATAAGTTATCCTTCAAAAAGTGTAGAAACAAGTCATGAAACATATGTGGGATCAGTGGATAGTAGTAGTTTATCTACTCCTGATTATTTAGTTAATGGTTTATTGTCACCAATAGGTAATAATTTGTTTGATAGGGAAACATTCATAGAAAAAGACAAGTTTTTAGCTAACAACATAAAGAATTCAAATGACTTCAAGAAAGGGAACACCTATGGTGCTTTTGTTATGTACAATGGTAAAACTGGGTCTGATGAACTAATATCTATTGGTAAAAGTTGTCCAGATAACAGTTATGTAACAATATTCAATATGGTGAAATCTGGCACTAAATGGATCCAAGCAAATTATATATTTGCTCATGCATATTATAAAGATAGAGTGAACTATTATTCAAATTATGATACTGGGCCTGAAAGTAAAGTATATTATGGTTACACTTGTTATACTTATGACGATCCTGATTCTAACATTTGTACTCCTGGTTCAAGAGTTTGTACAATTGGAAATAATTATGATGAATGTTCTTCTGATGGAAAAAGATGGGATGGGAAATCTTGTAGTTCTGGAACAGAATGTACTCAATACGGGAATAATGTAATTGAATGTACAGCTGATTGTGTTAAAGAATGGTTGCCTTATCAACAGAATGTTTGTGAAGGTGTATCTTTTAAACAAACAGATATTCAATGTGGTACGGGTACAAGAAATAAAGTTGGTACAAAAACTTGTTCTTCTGGATTTGATTGTGTAAATGGAGAATGCGTATCTCAAGAACCAGAAAAACAATGTAATCTTTTAGGCGCATACAATTGCCGTGATCTTGCTGGGATGTTTAGTTCTGCAGAATATGTTTTACAACAATGTAAAAATATTAATAATGTTTGGCAATGGATAGATGTACAAAGTCCTTGTCCCGGTGGTTGTTATGCAAAGGGACTTACAGGTGTATGTTTACTTGGAAATCAATGTCGTATTGATTCAGATTGTACTGCTACACAATTTTGTGATAAAACATCAGTAATTAATCCTCTTGGTATCCTAACTACTCTTGGTGAATGTAAAGAAACTAACCCAGAAGAAACTTGCTCACAAAAAGAAGGGTCAATCTGTTCTACAAATTATGAGTGTGTTGGATCTGTACAAACTGCAACAGATACAGATAAATGTTGTATTGGTCATTGTCAAAAAATACTTGAAAAAACATGTTCTCAATTATCAGGAGACATTTGTAAAATAAATGAAGTGTGCGATGGGCAAATACAAGTTGCTGGAGATACAAATGATTGTTGTATTGGTACTTGTGAATCACAAACAAATACCCCTAAATTAGAAATAATTGGCGATCCAAAATTTAACTTTGCTACACAAAACATAGCAGGATTTACATTTGGTAAGCTTACCACAGAAGTAAAACTAACAAATAATGGAAAATCTATGGGTGATTATTGGTTATTAGAGTTACAACCACTCCCTGTCTTTTCATTATCTAAAAAAGGTATTGATTTAGGTGTAAGGGCATGTGATTCAAAATATCCTAACAATGCTCATACTAAGTTCAAGCTAAGTGCTGGACAAACAGAAATAATATCAGTAACATCAACTATCGTCGAACCATATGCATTTGATTATAAAATAGTGTTGTTCACTGATTGTGATGTTAATGGTGGTATAGTTGTTACAAATGATATGAATGGTGGTGAAAATCCGTTCATAAATTCAGATAATGCCTGGATTACTTGGGAAAAGAATATTAAACTAGATTTTGATAATTCACCAGAAGTAAAATGTGGAGATGGTTGGTGTCAAGCTTCAGAACAGAAAGAACAATCTTGTGAATATGATTGTGGTAAAGGATTCTGTGGAGATGGAACTTGTCAAAAACCTGAAATGGTAAGAATAACAGGATGTAAGGATGATTGTGAATTTGGTTACTGTGATGTTGGTTACATTGAGAAGAGTTGTTCTGCAGATTTTCAACTAAAAGTGGATATTTGTACTGAACCCGCAAATGATGTGAATGTAAATTGGGAAAGAGGAGTTGAATATGATTGTTCAGGAGCAGAACCAAACCAATATTGTTTATTAACTGGATGTGTCCCAAACGCACCTGATCCAACTATTTGTTGTGAAGTTTATCATGGGATTTGGAGTGGATCAACTTTTGATTGTGAATTACGGAGTGTTTGTGAAGGCGAGGAAATTTTACCTGGGAATATAAAATATGTTTTTTGTCCAAATGATTGTGGTGATGTTGTACCTCCTGAAACTTGTATATTAACATCAACACCAGTTGAAATTCAAGGACTAGAGAGTGCAACAGAAACAAAAGTAACAGAATTCAGAAAAACCCACCAGTGCGAAACTGATTTGGATTGTTGTGGATATGGTAATGTTACTTGTGTTTTAAGCGAAAAAGCATCTGATTGGTGGCAAAAGTTGTGGGATATAGGAAATGATCAATATGGTTTTTGTTTATCTGATGAAAACAAAAATTTAATTGGGACTACAGATACTTATTCATTTAAGGTTCAGAAAGGAATAAATCCAAATGATATATCTAAATTTACTGCAACAGATTTAATGAAATCTTCATGTACTACCACACAACAATGTGAGGAGATTGAAGGTGAAACCATAAATTGTAGGCCAATGTCTTGGTTAATATCAGAAGGACATGTAACTGAAACTGAAGCAGAAGATTTACTTGATAAATCAGCAATTGCTTTTGGTGCTGGTGGAGCAGCAGTAGGGATTGGTGCATGTGTTGCTGGAGCATCAGCTTTAACAATTGCCACTGCTGGAACAGCAGGGATAGTGGCATTTCCATTATGTGCAATAGCTGGTGGAGTTATAGGGGTTGGTATTGATGATATATTGAGTACTTTTGGAAATAAAGATACAGAACAAGCTGGTTATTGTATTATGGAAAGTGAGGAATCATTTGATATAAAATCGTGGGTGGCAGAATTATTTGGATGGGATGCTGATGATGAAAAGGTAACTTATGCGATAATCATTGCGATTGTGGTATTAATAGGCATCATTATCATGTTATCAAAACCACCAAAACAAAAACAACCAAGAATACAATCATATTAGGAGGATAAAATAAAAATGGCATTTAATTGGAAACAATTCAAAAATTTAATGGTGGCCCATAAAGAAGGGTTAATCATCGGAGCAGTGACAGGTTTTATCGCAGCTAATTATACAATTAGTCAGGGTTATGATTTAAACACAATTGTTGAAGCTGGTAAAGGATTAATAGATAATGTCCTTGGAAGATCAGCCCCTGTGGAAATAGCTAGGTACAAATTGTATGGGACATTCATGTCAGTGTTTGCTGCTGCAGGATTCGGTGTTGATGTGTTAATACACAGATTAGGACTTTACAAACGTAAGAGGAAAAGATAAATGGATGATTTTCCTCAACCACCTGAAGGATACCACTCTTTTGTTGAAGGTGCATCTAGAATTAGGTCACGGCAGATTGAGTTAAAGATAGAACAAGCTAAACAAAGGGGCCAAAAAAGGCTTGAAAAACAAAAATCAATACATAAAATTCCATTAAGTAAAGCTGCTCAATTACAAGCTCAAATTGGTGCTGTAAGGACTGGGATGGATGTTGTTGATTGGTTAAAACCAATATTACTAATTGGTCTTGCACTTTTATTTATAATTGGTCCAGGTGTCAGTGCTTTTGCTCAAATATTTGGAGCATTAAATATTTGGATGTGGGTAGGAATCATCGTTATGGTTTTATTAATATGGAGGAATATTTAAAATGCAAAATCAAAATTATGGGCTTTTTTTTACGATACCAATGGTGCTTGGACTTGTCGCAGTTGGTGCGGTAGCATTACCAGTATTAATATTTGGGATAGGTACTGTTGTTAGGTTCTTCCAATTTATGTGGTCTCCAGTGGTTAGTGGCTCAATTCCAGTATGGTCAATATTTGTTGCAGGTATGGTAGTATTACTTTTCTTGCGGATGAGGAGGAAAAGATAAATGAAAATTTCAAATAAGATATTACAAGGAGCTGCAGTGTTCCTAATTGGATTGTTTTTAATATTAGCTCTGCAATCATTAAAAACAGGAAGGGAAGCCACTCCTGATTTTGATGGGACAATTAATCATTATGAACTTACCATTGCTGGACAATCAAGTAAAGCTATTGAAAATGACCTTTACAGTATTAATCTTAAAGTAACTAATGAAGATGATATTCTTGGAAGAATGTTAGTCCAATGTTCAATCTTTGATAGAGATTGGGCAGGTTCTGAATGGAATTGGTTAAGAACATTAGATAGACAAGCTCAACCAGATGTTGTTGATAATTGTAAAACTGGAGAAAAGTATACCCAAACTGCAGCAGTAGAATTATCTGCTCAGCAATCAAAAACAATTGATTTTGTTGTTCAAGTTCCGGAAACAGCTGATGGGGATAATGTAATTTACTGTTCAGCTTATGAAAGATGTTCCACAAGTGATTATCCTGATGGGATGGAATCAGATCATGTTATCAAAGAAATCAGTGTAATTTTAGAAAGTGAAAACACTCGGGCAACAAATTTAGAAACTGGTGGCCAAGAATGTAGTAATTCATTGGACTGTCCAGGATTGCTATTAGGAAAATTACAATGTGTTAATGGATTTTGTGTTGACGCTGAAGATGTTTCAGAAAGTGCATCTGAAGATTATGAATTGCCAAAATTAACAAATACAGTTGTAGGGGACTGGATGGGCAAACATAGTTATATCTTATTCATTGTAGGATTAATTTTAGTGGTTATTGGTGCAGCAATCGCATTTAGTGAGAAAAAACAAAAGTTTCAGTTTTAAACATGGCAAAGAATAAAGACTCTGAAAAAAAGGTAATTTGGTTTTTACTAGCTTTGCTTGGAGTTTATTTATTGTTTGGTGGCAATGGTCTTTTACAAAGTACCGTTACTATATGTGAAAATATTGAACCAGCATCCTTCCCCGCATTTGTGGCTGAGTTGGATCCAACCGGGGGGACTATTATTGATGCTGGAACTTTTCCGTTAGTTGAAGAAGAAGGAACCATAAACCTGAATCGTTACAATGTTTATATTACTGGGGTTGGCGCATTTGATGTTATTAATCCAGACAATTTTGTTTGTAGTGTTGTTGTTAAGAATAAAAACATTAATGATAATCAATCAGAGTATTTTTCAATCAATAACAAAAAGACTCTATTAACTTCAGAAGGAGAATATATGTGGTGTAATGAGAACAATAACATGGTAATAATTGCTAAGGAAACAACAGTTTTAGTAAGGTATGTTGACAATTACCAAAAGTGTTCACAACAAGCTGGACCAGATTATGTCACTGATAAAGATGTTTGTGCAGCATCATACGGAGAAATGGAAGAAGGATTATGTTATTGTTTGGATGATAATTTACTTGAGATTGGGGATCTTTGCCCAGCACCAGTAATAGGAAATCTTGAAGAAATAGACACTGAAGAGGATGACTCATCAACAACACCTGGTACTTCAATAACTTCAGCTGGGTCAACAACAACACCAACACCAACTACTACATCAATCACTGAAGAAAAATTTGATTTGACTGGATGGTTATGGTTTGGAGGAATATTTGTACTGTTATTTGCATTATATTGGATTTTCGAAAAAGGTCCTGAGAAGGGCTTCATCAGAGGTAAAAGAAAATGATACAACTAAAAAATTATAGGGACATTAGAAATTTTTATTACTTAGGGATATTAATATTAATTGTCTATGCATTTCCTGGAATAACATTTATCAAAAATTATATTTATCCAGTGCTTAACTTTGAAATATTTCCTGGAATACCAGTGATTAGTATAATTGCAATAATCATGGCTTATGCAGGATACATGGCATTTAAGTATAGAAAAATCGGATAGGGGGAATAATATGGTATCATTATTTAGTAGAAACGAAACAATTGGAAAAAACCCAAAGTTTCAATTTAACTTAGCTACAGTAACGTTAAGTATAATTTTAGTCTTAGTCCTTATTCAAGTAATTGGTGCGTTATTTGGTGATGCATTAGGATTTAGTGTCGCTCTTGGTCCAACTTTTATTTTAATGGCAGTTGTATTACTTGGAGCATCCGCATTTGTTATTGTTAAGAAACTAATGACTGATAGGATTGTTGATAGAAAAGATATTTTTGCAGTTTTACTTGTTGCAGTTATATCTTTGGTGGTAATTCTATTTTTAAGAGAATTAGTTCCAGAAGCTTTTGCAAGAAGCGCATCTGAATTGCTAGCGGTAGTTAAGGTATAGGAGACCATAAATGCAAGATAAGAGAAAGCTAATTAGTGAACTACTAATTTCAATTTCAGGGGTATTACTATTTGTTAGTTTGAACTATTGGGTAGATCTTAATGGTTTTAATCAATACTCCCCTTTAATAGCATTAACTGGGGTATTGATTTTAATATGGCCAGATTATTTGTTGAAATTACTTGGTAGAATAAAAGTAAGTTTTTTAAGTAAACAAATTTTACTTTCTATATCTCATATTCTTGTATTTGTTGGTATTAAAGATTATCTTATAAAATACTTAGCTGAATATCATTGGCTATTTGTAATCATTGGAATTATATTATTAAATCATCATAAAGATATAGCACATTTAATAACTAAAAAAAATAAAAATATTATAAACGATTAATGGGGTAAAAAAATGACAAAAAAAAAATCAACAGAAAAGTATTATATGGATATTTGTTGCAATATTTGCAATCTTTTTAATTTCACAGGGGGTAGATGTAGACCAACAATCTAGAGAGTTTATGCCTGTAGAATTCCCCACTTATTTTTTAGGTAAAGTTATTAATAATGGAGAAATAATTGAATCAGGGATAATTGAATGTAGAACAAGTAATGTTGTTAAAACCCAGAAAGGTCCACAACAATTCCCAATAATTGATGAAGAATTTTATGGTCATGGGGAAGTAATATTAAAGAATGGAGATAATTTAGATGATGAACCAAGAGTATGGTATGATATAGTTTGTTTAGGTAATGGTCCCTTTGACTTTTATGTTAATGGAGAAAAATATGACACTACATGGAAACCAAGAACCATGTTTGAAACTATTGAATTAAATGTAATTAAAGGGGACTGTGGAGGCTATTGTAATAATGTCCCACAACCAAGCTGTGGTTCCTTTTGGTTCACTGGTGGAGCAAATAATCAAGTTTTAGGTACTCCTGATGAAAATGGAAATTGTCCAGATAGATGTTGGGCAAAGAATAAAAGGTTAAGTCAAGGTAAAGTAGTTAATGGGGAATGTGTTTACCTTCGTATTACAAATGGAAGGGGAAGTGGTTTTTCCGATAGACCAGATTGTTACTTTTGTACTACGGGAAGATATGAAGAACCAATTCATGAAGTTGAGGAAGTTCCTTGGATTTGTAAGGATGAAGGGATAACTACAATTTCTGAATGCGAATCATGGTTAAATAATAATATTGCATCATTAGAATTAACTCTTGAAGAAAAATTAACTTTAATTGATCAGCTTAATTCTGAGATTCATGTAAAAATAGAATTAATAAAAGAATTGACTGCATCTGTTGATTACCAAGTTGCTTTGATTTCTCAACTCCAATTAACATTGGATGAACAAGCACAAGTAATAAAAGAGATTGAATTAACAATTGAACAACAAGCAGATTATATTGCAAGATTAGATTTGTCAGTAGAGGAACAAGCAAGAATAATAAACAAATTAGAATTGACGGTGCAAGAACAGGCACAACTAATTATAAAACTTCGTTTATCTGTGGAAGAACAAGCTAGATTAATCAATGATTTGACGGATAACTTGGCTGAAAAGGCAGCATTAGTTGATCAATTGACTGTAACAAACGAAGAACAAGCTAATTTAATTAAACAGATGAAACTTTCATTTGCAGAGCAAGGGGGAATAATTGCTCAATTAGATCAAACTGTTCAAGAAGATGCTCATTTGATCCAACTATTAACGGGAGAAAATGATGAGCAAGGAGAGATTATTGCAGCTATGAAATTAACTACAGAAGAACAACAAACTTTAATCATGAAAATTACCGCAGTTAATGAAGAGCAAGCAGCGATAATTGCTGGGATGAAGTTAACAACCACAAATCAACAAGAGTTAATCAACAAACTAACTACTGAAAATGAACAAATGGCTAGTTTGATTGAAGAGTTAAAATTAACACAAGGGGAATTAAATTCAGTGATTGAACAATCCAAATCACCTAAGGATATGAGTGTATTTACCATCCTATTGATCTTAGTGGCATTGTTTTTAGTTTATTACTTTGGTTTTGAGAAAGGACCTAAAAAGGGTTTTTTTAAAAAATGAAATGGGATAAAGAACATAATCTTTGTAAGGCAATTGTCTTACAAAAGTTATTATCACTGTAGACAAAATAATAATCCGAAAAGTTGAGATTAAGAAAGAAGAACACTTAAGTGATTTTTCAGAGCAATAATTGGGGTAGTAATACTATCAAGTGGATCATAATTACTTGAGAACAATAGAGGCAAAACTAAACAAAACTAGTTTGGGAAAGATTAATAAAGTTAAGTTAGTGTATAAATCTTATGAAGAATAAAAGTGTACTCATTTTAGTATTTTTAATAATTTTAGTAGTGACAACTGTATCGGTTATTGCTGGTAATGGTGGTTTTGATACATTAAAAGATAAAAAAATAGATGAACCTATTTTAACTGAAAGAACCCAAAGTTCAGACACTTATAGAAATGGTGATGGAACTTACACGACTACTTTATATTCTGGAATAAAATATGTTTATGAAGATGATACTTGGAAAGAACCTCAAAATGCCAGAAGTTTAAAAGATAAAGGATTTGAAGTTAAGTATATTGATGTTGATGAAGATTATGTTCTAGATATAAGTGATTTTAACTACACCTCTATAACCTTTGAGATGGAAGTACCAAACAATAAAAAGAATAAAAATATTCCTGTTAAAGTTTGGGAATATGATAACAAAGAGGGAGATTTAAAAGATTACAAACAAAATTACAAAATTAAAAAAGATAAAAAAGTTAAACAAAATAAGAATAAAGCTATTTACACAGAAGAATTTGGTTTTGACAAAATAATTGAAATTGGTGGAAATTCTACTACTATCACTTTAACAAGTGGAAATATTTCTGATGATACTTTTGTTGATTCAAACAATGTAAATGTTAATTTTGACCCTAGTAATATCAAGATTGGGTATAATTCTGCTGATATTGTTTTAAGAACATATATTAAATTTAATAATCAACTACCTCTGGGAATTGAGGTAATAGATTCTAGTTTATATTTATATATAGTAAGTCTGAGTAGTAGTGGTTCTCCTGTGGGGTTGAACGCATCATTTCATTCAATAATAAATAATTCGTGGTTAGAAGAGGATGTAACTTGGAACAATCAACCTTGTGGAACTTTAAAGGATAACCTTTCGTGTCAAAATTATATGGGAGATAATATCCTCGTTCCACATGATAATGGATATAAAAGTTATAATGTGACTTCTATAATAGATAGCGTAAGAAGTGAATCAAAACTTTCTTTATTAATAAAACTTACTAATGAATCAATAAATTATTCAACAGGAACACGCTCAATTGGTTTTGCTTCTAAAGATTATGTTGACGAAATTAGAAGACCATATCTTAGTATTACTTATATTCCAGGAATAAACATAATTTCTCCAACACCATACGAAATGTTTGCAGAAAATTCTACAACAATAAATTTTAATATTTCTACTGCAAATTCTATGGATACTTGTTATTTAGAAATAGATAATGTCAATAATACTATGGTAAAAGCTAACACCACTTCTTTTTCATTAACTGGACTTTCTATAACAGAAGGTATTAAAAGTTTACTATATTATTGTAATCAAACAAGCGATGGAATTTGGAAAAAATCTAATAGGGTTACTTTTTATCTTGATACCATTAAACCTTTAATTGACTTTTCAACAGGAACGGAGAGTAATAATACTAACTTTGATAGAGATTGGGTCTATATGAATGTTTCATTAACAGAGGCAAATTTAGTTAATATTACTTATAATTTATATACTGAGGCAGGAGCATTACAAGATTCACAAACTTACGCAACTTCAACGATAGAACATAACTTTACAAGTGTTCCAGATGGTTCTTATTTTTATAATGTTACTGTAATAGACATAATAAATAACCAAAATTCAACAGAAACAAGGAAAATTACATTAGATGATACTGCCCCTACAATAAATATAATTTCACCGACTGCTTCAACTTATCCAACAAATGAAAGCTTATCCTTAACTTACACTTCAATAGATACCACTATTGGCGTGGATGATTGCTGGTATAAAATATTAAACTCAACAAGTGGAATAGAGATAGATAATACTACTCTAACAGATTGTAACAATATAACTTTTAATGTTAGTAAGTTAGATACTTATACCTTAACAGTTTATTCAAATGACACTCTGAGTAATCTTGGTTCAAGTGATGTCACTTTCCAAGTTTCACTCTCATCACCAGCAATTAATTTGAATTATCCAGCAGATAACCAATATCTAAACAATGGAACAAATGTTTACTTTAACTTTACTTCAACAGATACAGATGGATTAGATACCTGCCAGTTGTGGAGTAATTTCACAAATACTTGGGCTATAAACTATACTTGGAACTCACCAACAAGTGGGGTTATGAATTTTACTCAAGTAAACTTATCTGAAGAATCTTATATTTGGAATGTTTGGTGTAATGATACAACTAATAATTATGGATTTGCTTTAAATAATCAAACTTTTACAATAGATGAAACATATCCAAAATTAACTTTATCACAACCAACAGGAACAAAGACCAGTAGAAGCGATATTCAAGCTATCTGGAACACTTCAGACACTAATTTAGACAGTTGTAAATATAATGTTTATCGTGGAATAACAGAAGAAATTTCAAATACAACAGTTAATTGTTTACTTAACTCAACTACTTTTAATTTAACGTTAGATGGAGTTTTTATATTAAACTTTTATGCATCTGACCTTGCTGGAAATGTTAATCATACAATTTCCCCATTCACAGTTGACACTGTTTCTGAGGAACAAACGGGTGGTGGCGGTGGAGGAACTGAAATTAGAATAACTCAAGTTATTGAAGGTAATGGTTCTGGGTTTATAGGTTGCGGAGATGGTATCTGTGGTGAAGGAGAAGATCCTTACAATTGTTGGGAAGATTGTAAAATCAACTATGATACTCTGATTAAATGTGTATGGGATGATGACATTGAATGTAACTGGAAACAAAATTGGTTTCCCTCCACTATTGTGTTATTTCTTATAATTGTATCTCTGTACGCTTATTATATCTCATCAAAGAAAGGTAAAAAGAAAGATTACCTGAAAAATCTTTTTAGATGAAAATGGTAAAAAAAATAGAAAAAATAAAACAGGACAATAACATTAAGTTTATCTTTAACCTTTTTAAAAGAAACCTTAATAAACTTAGACATATTAGTTATTCTGGAAGGTGGGTATTATGAATAAGAAAACAATAATTGCAGTAGTTTTAATTCTAATTATGATCTTCTCATTGGTAGCAGTTTTTGCATTCAATGAACCCAAAGATAAGGATGTTGTAAGTATGGACAATCCTAAAGAGATTAGTGTTAAGAGTAACAATCAATATAAAAGTAATTCTAATTGGAAGACAGAGGGGAAGGATTATGGTGTTGAAGAATATGTTAATAATTCAATAAAAGAGGACATCATATTTGAGGATGGCGATGATTTACAGATTACAAGAGTTAAAAATAAAAATATTAAACTTTACAAAAATGATGAATTAGTTTTTGAAGATAAATGGTTTATTTATGATTCGATTGATTTTGAAGATAAATTTGGGAAGATGGAAGAAAAAAAGAAATTTAAGATAATAAATTCTTCTGAAGAACATTTAGCTAAAGGCGTTGTTTTACATCAAGAATATGCTATTGAAGATAGGGAAAGGAACATACTTGGAAACTTAGATAAACACACTACCGTTAGGAAATCTAATATCACTTTTCAAACTGAAGTAACTGGAAATTTTGTCAATGAATCAATGTTGTTATCAATTTACCTTCCAGAAGCAATAGGAAGTAATGAAGATTTAAGTTGTTCTTTTGAAGCAAGCGGTTATTATTTTGATTTTTGTGAAAGTAATACAGAGTTCATTAAAAGTTTTGGCAAAGAAATATTCGTTGGTTTTGGGAAGTTATCAAAAAATAATGAATTTAAATTTGGGTTTATTAAAACATGATGAAAAAGATGATTTGGTTTGTAGTACTTATTTTTCTAGTTAACATAGCTATTGCAGCTGATTGGAATGTTCCAACAGATTTTTCTGATTTTCAAACAGCAATTAATTCTGGTTCAGTATCAGTTGGAGATACTATCATTTGTTCTGTTGATCAATCTGAAGGGGATTTAGTTATTAATAAGTCTGTGACAATAAATGGAAATAACACTTGCACTGTTGATTCTGTATTTGTTACTAGTGCGAATTCTAAAATATACAATTTAATTATTGACGAAGATTATGATTTTGGGACTGTTGATAAAGATGCAGCAGGAATTTATATTGATACCACCGCCAATAATTTAACTGTTGAAAATTTAACAATGTCTGCAATCACAGGAGATATAGGGGATTGTACAAATGATTATGGGGGCAATGCATATGGTATTTATGCATTAGCTGGAAACAGTTCTTTCACTAATTTAACTTTTGGTACAATTACTGGTGGACAAGGTTATGATTATAATTCTGGGTGTACTGGTGGAGCTTCAGAGGGGGGTGATGCTTATTTATTAAATTTTTATGGATACAACAATATTAATTTTTATAATATTACTTTTGATTCTGTAATTAGTGGTGATGGTGGAAATGCTTATGCTAGTTATAATCAGGCAGAAGATGGTGGCAGGGGTGGTTATGCTTATCTGTTACATGGCGGGTCAAATATTAATGTGGATGGCATCTCACAAACAGGAGACAACGCAGTGGTTTCTGGGGATTCAGGTAATGGTTATGAAGCATATCCTTCTGGAGGCGGGTGTGGTTATCAAGGAGATGTTCGACCTGCACATGGGTTAGTTTATAGTGGTACCATGAAAAATGTTAATATTCATGGAATCATAGGAGGGACTTTTGGTACTAACGAATGTGATGATGATGCTAACTCTGGTGAAGATGGTCCCGATATGTATATTGTTTGGGGGACATTTTCAGAATTAGAAAATATTCTGATTCACACTGTAGAAGGTATTGATGGAGGGCAGGGTGATGCTTCAGGTTCTGGGAATTATGATAATGGTGGTGACGGAAGTTGGACAAGAGTTAGAATTTATTTAGAAACTGCAGGTACTGTTGAAAATGTCACTTTCCATAATATGACATCTGGTGCTGGGGGAAATGGTGATTATGGTAGCGGGACTGGTGGTGGTTATGGAGGAGATGGAAACGCAATGGATCTCTTAGTGTCAGGTGGTGCAACCAATACTATTAATAATTTGTATATTTATGATATTACTTCTGGTCTTGGTGGACAAAGTGAAACTGGAACCTATTGTAGAAATGCAGGAAAATCTGGTGGTATTGAAGTTCAAATTTCGGGAGTAATTACTAATTCAAAGATTTATAATTTGGTTTCTCCAAATGGGCAATCGACTGCTGGTTGGGGGGGAGACGTTGATGAAATTTATGTTTCGTTTAGTCCAAGTCCAGGGAGTTCAAATGTTGAAATATTTAATGTTACTGGAGGAAAGGGTGGTACAGCTTCATGTTCAGCCACAGGATGTCAAGATGGAGATGGAGGAATTGTAGATGTTTCTATGGTTGGGGGGTATATTGATAATTTATATATTCATGATTTCACTGCAGGAGACGATGGTGACGGAGATTGTGATTGTGATGTTAGTATTTTTCATTGTGGTTCAGCTAAAGCAATTAGGACAAGTATTTTACCAAATTTAACAAGTTTAAACAGTTATTGGGTTAATGTTAAAAACATGACTATCAGAAACATAAATGCAAATAGGGGAGAAGCATCTGGTTTTTTTTATAGTAGTTCTCCTACATGGTTTCCATATTGGGTATCCTATTTAAGCCCAAACAATGGTCAAGAGGTTATACCTGCAGACAGTGAAATTAATTTGACTTGGTATTCTTCTTCTGATATGCCTGCAGTAAATAATTTCAATTTGTATTATGGCCCGACAGAAGATAATATCACTCAATCAGTAACATCTGTTGCTAAATCAACAGCATGCGGATCTACAGTTGATTGTAGTTATAATTGGAACATGAGTGGAGTTGATCCTGGAACTTATTGGGTCAAGGTAGAAGCGGTTGGATGGGACACTACTTATCCAAATAATGGTACTGATAATATGACTAGTTTGTATTCTATCCTTTACAGTGATATTGCGCCAGTAATGCAAAATTTAACTTTTTCTCCAGACCCAGTTTATACAAACACCAACCTTGTCGCCTCAGCATATTATTACGATGAGAATGAAGTTGCAGGTTCTGTATACTTTAATTGGACTGTTAATGATATTCAAGTTTACAATTCATTATCTTTTGAGGCTAATTTGAATCTTCCTAATTACACTCTTTATGAAAACAATGCTTCTGAATTTGTTTCTTCGTTAGGGGAAGAATTCAGAGATGGTAATTTTACAACATACACTTCCAATACGGGGGTTTGTGAAAATATAGTCAATATTTCAGAAAAATGGGATGTTTCGCAATCAGATTATTATGTGGCCCATACATTAAATCCTTATCATATTTTATTTTACAACTCTACTTCATCACAATATGTTTCACTTCCAATCTCTTATTTTTATGCTAACCGTGGAAGAGTATACAACATCTCTGGTTTGAAATATGATGATGGTGGAACCGATTATTTGAATGTGTCTATTGGGATGCAGAGTGGTTATAGGTGTTTGGGCGCAGCCCTTCTAACATCTAGGTTGTATGAATCATCCGTTGGAACTTACAATTCATCTTCAGATGAGGGAATTAATTTTATTGACTCTTTTGAAAGTGGTTTTGGGGATTGGATAAATGAAACATCAGGCACTGAACCAGACAGTCAAATAAGTGTATCTTCAAATTGGAGTTCAGATGGGTCAAACTCAATATACTTCCATGGTGGTTCTGGAGGGGATCAAGCATTACTAAGAAGAGAATTAAATTTTTCAAGTTATAGTCATATGAAATTTGATGTTAATATTACTTCTTATGGTAGTTATAGGGGATTATATGTTTTTGTTGATGGAGAGGAACAATATTATTTTAATGTTACTAATTCCAAGTTTGATTTTGGTGGTTTATCAAATAACCACAATATTTCATTTAGGGCAAAAGGAGGAAATGATTGGACTGATCCTACAATAGGTTATTTGGATAATGTTCAATTTTATAATAAATCTTCGGATGGTTATACTTCATCCTTGCCTTCTGGAACAACAATCTATAGTGTATTAAATCAAGGTAATTACTCCAAAGGAGATAACATAACAGTTTACACCTGGGCTAACGATTCTACTTCTACTTCGGCAACAATAAACTTATCTATAACTGTAACTAATTCATTACCTACTTTTGACTTCACACTAGCCACACAAACTATCTCTCACTCTCAAAATTTATCTTATGATATTAATTGTACTGACGCGGATAGTGATGCAATTACTTATTATGACAACACTTCTTTGTTTGATATTAACTCAACTTCTGGTTTAATAAGTGACAACCCTGCAATTGGAGACGAGGGGTCTTATTCTGTGTTGGTAATTTGTGGTGATGGAGAAAATACATCTTCTTTTTTTACTTACACTATTACCAATGGGAACCCAGTAATGAGTGCCCCACAAATATATCCTGATCCTTTGAGAACAGGAACAACTGCTAATGCTAATTCAACCTATACAGATGTTGATAATGATGTTGGAACAGTTTATGTTAATTGGACAGTTAATAATGTATTAAAAAAACAATCAACATTTAATACTGTGAGTAATGGCACTGTTGTCTCTGATAGTTTAAATTTTGCCAACTATACTTCTGGTGATGAAGTAGAAGTTTTCTTTTGGGCTAATGATAGTATTAAAACAGGATCAGTTACAACTGACAGTATTGTTGTTGGGTCCCAACCCATTATTGAAAGTAATTACACTCTTCCAACATATCCAAAGCTAGACCAAAGTTTTGTCGTTCAAGTTAATGTTTCTGATATTGATAATAGTACAATAAATTGGGTTAATTTTACAATCACTGCTCCAAATGGAACTAATATGGTTGATAATGTTAACGGGACTTATTATGGGAGTTTTAACACTTATTCTATTTGGAATTCTACTCCTTACACCATTGATGCTCAAGGGTGGTGGAATTGGAGCTATCTTGGTTCTGATGGGTCATATACTTTTTCAAGTAACGGAACTTTTGAGACCGAAATTCCTTCAGTTACAATTAGCACTCCAAATGGATCTTATGGGGTTAATTATGATATTCCTTTAAATTATACTACTTCATATATTACTGGAACAACTTGTTTGTATTATGTTGTAAATGCAAGTAATCAAAGCCAAGTATTCAAAGAAAATGTTTCAGTAAATTGCATCTCAGATTTTAATCACTCAACAACATTTAATGTTAGTTACTATGGAAATATGACTTTAATATTTAATTGTACAGATATTTATGAAAATGTTAATTCTACTCTTGTAAATTTTACTTTAGTTTATGATACTGTTGACCCTTGGGTTAATGTTCTTACCCCTACTGGAACATATAATTCAACAACAATACCATTAACTGCAAGTGTTACAGATGATTTTTTAGAAGATGGAACTTGTTGGTACAAAGTTACAAATAACGTAGCCGTTCCTATAATCGGGCTTGAACATATTGATCTTGATAGTTGTGCTGATGTTGATACCACTTTTGTGATCCCTAGTGAAGGATCATATTTTGTAACTTTATATGCTAATGATTCTGCCAACAATCAAGGTAATGATTTTAATAATTTCCTTTATGATGCAGATACTGGTGGTGATACCCCTCCTTCTGGTGGTGGCGGTGGCGGCGGCGGCGGAACTGAGATTAAAATAACTCAAATCATTGAAGGGAATGGTACTAGTTTTATCGGTTGTGGGGATGGAATTTGTGGTGAAGGAGAAGATCCTTATAATTGTTGGGAAGATTGTCAAATTAATTATGATACTATGATTAAATGTATATGGGATGATGATATTGAATGTAATTGGAAACAGAACTGGTTCCCTGTTGCCATTACTGTATTTTTATTGTTAGTTGTGGTGTTCTCTTATTACTACTCACTACAAAAAAACAAAAAAGGGAAAAAAGGAGGAAAGTCCAGCAATGTGTTTGACAATCTATTCCAATCATGAAATCCTCAAAATTTATTATTTTTCTTGTATTGATTTTTGTCTTAGCAATTAGCACTTTTGGCATGCCAGAACCAGAAACTTGTGGTAATAATGAAACCAATCCTGGAGAAAGTGTTTATAATTGCAACAAAGATATTGAGACTGGTTTTAGTGATATGGTTGATTGTTTATTTAAAAAAGAGGAGTGTACTTACTTTGGATTTTATTTATTGATATTCAAATCTTTTGCAGTTATTTTGGCTATTGGTGGGGTTGTAATTTGGCAAGTAACACAAAAAGACAAATAATATACAAAACATTTATAAATAATCAAATTATAATTTATAATGGTTTGGGTGGCTAATCGTGGTTGGTAAAATAAATTTATTTAATCAGTACTTCTATAGTTTTAATATTTATCATAATGGAGGATTTTCTGGACAATGATAAAGAAAATTTCTTCACTTTTATCTGGATCATTTAATCCTCATAAAGATATATTCAATCCCTAAATAAATAAAATAATGGCAAACAAAAACAACAAAAATATATGGATTGTATTAATAGCAATAGTGTTGCTCTTACAATTTTCAGGCCAAGTTGATTTTAAGGATTTAACACAATCAGTTGGTATTGGAGAACAATGGTTGTATACCTTACAAGATAGTGTTACACAGAGTTATGGGGCATCATCAGCTACCGCTGCAGTAACATTAAAAACTACAGATATTTTTGATGAATTTGGAGATTCAAACTTCCTTCTTATGAATATAGCCCAGATGGATGTTGAGTGTGCTGGAGACCATTTATATGTTTATCATTTTAATGATGACCAATCTCGTCCAGATAGTTATTTTGCAGATAGATGTTCAATGAATGGATGTACGGGGTATTCAGAATTATTATCTCCTGGACAACATAGGATTACATTGAAAAATTCTCCTGGGGAAGTAAATACCCATTATGTTTTATGTTTTGATGCCAAGAAACACACCGCATCAAATGGTGATTGGTCTGAAGCATATATTTATTATCATGTTGGTTTTTGGGGGGATAGGCAAGTGGTTGATCCAGACGTTGAAAATATAGCTGACTTGATAGAAGGGCATCAAAGATTAACAAACGAGATACTTGTATTAAAAGATGATACTCTTGCTTTAAGTAATAAAATTTCAGAATTAAATTTAGATGTCACAGAATTTAAAAAATTAATAGATGAATTACAATTAACACAAGAAAAACAAGCTGAATTAATTAATCAACAAAATTTAGAAATCAATGATCTAGTTATTCTTATCCAAGAACTGCAGATAGATATATCTGATTTAAAATTAACTACAGAAGAGCAAGCAGCAGTTATACAAAAGTTAACAAAGGATGTTCATGAACAATCTATCCTAATTGAAGAATTACAATTATCTGATATTGATAAACAAAACTTGATAAATGCATTAACAGCGGATATACTACAGAATACAGAGGCAATCTTAGAAATCCAGTCTGATATTTCTAATAAAGACCAAATATTAAATCAAACTCAAATGGAGATAGATAATCTGAAATTACAACTATCTGGATTATCTGGTGATTTTGAATTACAATTATCTGAAGTATCTGATGATTTTGAATTACAATTATCTAATATTTTGAAAACAAAAGATGACAAAAGTGGTACAGACTTAGGGAAATTTTTAATGGTGGCCACTATTTTGTTATTATTAGTTTTCATAATTTATGCATTTAAAAATAGAACATAATCAATATGGGGTAATAATGGACGAAACCTTTATAAATGATCAGATTATAATAAGTAATGGTTTGGGTGGCTAATCGTGGTTGGTAAAATAAATTTATTTAATCAGTACTTCTATAGTTTTAATACTAATAGCAATAAGAGGTTTTCTGAACAATGATTAAGAAAATAGCTTTACTTTTGATCTTGGTCTTTTCTTTATCTATTTGTGTAAGTGCGACAACTTATTGTAGTGGGGAATATGACGATGCTGATGGTGATTGGGATATTACTACAGATATATCTTGTTCAGATGAAAATATCATTATATTGGGTAGTTTAAATGTAGGAGTTACTGGTGAAACACCGGTAACATCTTATTCAGAATCTACTTCTCCTGTTTATGATTTAAGTGGGAACTCCACTTCAATTAGTGCAGCAATTCCTGCAATTGATAGTGATGTTGCTGGTTTTACAAATGATTGGCATCAAGATAATAATAATGTTGTTAAGTTTTTAATGAATGAATCTGAAAATATTGTTCAAATATATAGTGATGTTGAAAAAAATGTATCATGGTTATATGGTCTAAATTTGGATGGTTCTGATGATTCTGGTTTAGATGGTATGGATTTGGCTTGGGGTTATCTTAATGATAGTGAATATGGAGTAGATGATATTTTTATAGGAATTTATAATGAAAGTGCAGATTCTGGAGAGGGTGATCTTCAATATGATATAACAGGTGATGGTTCAGGTTCTTTTACTATTAATTCAGATAATGGTTATGATTCTGGTTTAGAACAAAATTATACAGTTTATTATAATATATCTGGAACAGAATTGTCAATAATTGCAGACACAACTGGTAGTTGGAGTGATAAATATAGTGGTGCTCTTGATTGGAATGCTGATAGTGATATTTTTCCTAGTACAACATTAAAGAATTCAGCTTATGTACCTTCTGTAGGTGGTAATTTGACATTAAGTAATATTGGTTTAAATTTTACAGGTGATATTGTTATAGGTGATATTGCTGAATTTGATGCTGATGATGTTGATTTTATTGTCATGGGTGCTGATAATGGATTAGTTATTGAATCTGATATGGGAGTAATAATTAATAATTCAAATTATCAAGCCAATGGGAGTCAATATAATTGGGCTCATATTACTGGAAATGATGTAACTATTCAAAATACTTTTTTGGATGGTATAGGTTATAGTGGTGATGATGCTAATTATGAAGCAGATGGGTTTTATTTTTCAGGGGTTACTTCAGGATTGGTTAAAAATGCTTCAATAAATTCTAGTGGTGGTTATGGTTTAGTATTATATGATACATCTAATCTTATTATTGAAGAATCATCTGGAGAATCATTTGATGTAAACATTGGTGATAGTTGTTATGATAATATTATCAGAAATAATGGTAATATACATTCAATAATATTTGATGGAGAAACCACATATCCTTACAATAATCTAATTTATAATAATACTATTACTTATAGAATGGTCTTTTCAGAGTATGATAGTGAAGATGAAGAATATACTGCTGGTGAAGATAATATATTTTGGAATAATAATGTTTCAAATGCTTGGATTGAAGATGTATATCTAAGTGTATCAAATATATTTGTTTATAATAATACTTATGGGGAGATAAAGTGGGATTTAACAAACATATCTCTGGACTCCGAGGATAGTAATAAATATATTAGTTTAGGTACTAATATTTATTTAGAAAATAATCTAGTGGGTGCCAACATTAATAGTTTTACAACAAATTTAAATGATACAGCTCAAATAAAATTCTTTGATTTAAGTTGGGCTAGAGATGTTCAATTATGTACTAATATTGGAGGGACTATATCTGATTGTATTGTATGTGATGACACTAATAATTGTTCTTATTTAGATAATACTTTAACAGTTAATGTTACTCATTTTAGTAATTATTCAACTAATGGAACTATCAATGTTGTTCCTAATGTAACCTTAATTAGTCCACCTGATGCTCAAAGTAATACATCTAATTTATTACAACAAACATTTACTTGTAACTTTACAGATGATTATAATATGACCAGTATGTCACTATATTTAACTAATAATCAAAATACTAGTTTTGCTTTAAATCAAACAAATACAACTATATCTGGAACATCAGGGAGTGTATCTTGGGATGTATCTTTAAATTCAGGAAATTATACTTGGAATTGTTTGGGGTATGATGTTGATGGTGGTTTGGATTGGGCAGATACAAATAGAACTTTAGTTGTTGAACCAATACCTACTTATTGTGGTGGATTATATATATCAGGTGATTGGACAATTAATAGTTCAGTAAGTTGTTCAGATGAAACAATTCCAGTTACTGGTAATTTATTGATTGATTATATAAGTAGTACTGCAGTCACTTTATTTACAACTGATAATGAAGGATATTATGATTTAAGTGGTAATTCTACTTCAATTACAAATGCAATTCCAGATGAAGATAAAACAACACCTTCACAATACACAGATGACTGGGATAGTAACACACCAGACTTTTATATTGTTATGAATGAAAGTGAGCATAAAATTCAGATGTTTGCAGATATGATTTCCACTACAAATTATCTTTATTATGTTGATATAGATGATGATGAATCAAGTGGAGATGCTAATGGTAATGACCTTCTTTTCGGATATTACTCTGGAGCAGGCGGATATATTATTGGTGGTTGGAATAGTACACTGGGAGATAACCAAATATTCACTTCTGGTCAAACAATAGATACCAATATGGATGTGAATTTAGCAAATAATTTTACACTTTATTTTAATCAAACTGGAACTACTTGGGAAATAGTTATTGATGTTACTGGAGTATGGGTAGATAAATCAATAACTTCTTTTGATTTATTAGGAAATTATTGGTACACTACTTTTACAAACTCTCCATCAGTAGAATATATTGGTAACTTAACTTTAGATCATGTTAATTTAAATGTTACTGGAAACATTACTGTAGAAGCAAATACTTATTTTAATGCAGATAATACTAACTTTACTATTCAAACAACTGATAATAGTTCTGGAATGCAAATTCAATCAAGTACAGGAGTTGTAATTAACAATTCTAAATATGAAACAAATCAATCAGGTTATTCCTGGATTTATATTACTGGAGATGATGTAACTATTGAAGATACTTATATTGATTGGACTATTGGTCCTAACGCTTTAAATTCTGCTGTTAATGGTTTAAATTTTAATAGTGTTAGTTCTGGAATGTTAAGTGAGATTACTCTTGGAAATTGGTCAGATTCAATTAGTATTTATGATTCTTCTGGAATTATTATTCAATATGGTACTGATGATTCTGATAGTGATAATATTTTTACTGTAAGTTTAATGCAAGGTTCTTCAAATAATACTATTCAACATATTTCAGAATTATCTTCTATTTTATTTTCTGGAAATTCTTATAACAATTTGGTTTATAATAATACTATTGATTATGCAATTCAATTAAGTGATACAACTTTCGGTTATGCTGGATATAATAATGTTTTGTGGAACAATAATATTTCTAGTGGAGTTGAAGATGAGAATAGTTCTACTTATGATATTATGGTTTACAATAATACTTTTGGAGAAGTAAAATGGAATTCTACTAATTTAACTTTTAGTAGTCAATTTTGGGTTGATAGACCTACTATTGCTTTAAATACAGATATTTATTTAGAAGATAATTTAATAGGGGTGAATATTAGGGATGCTAATTATTCTATTCTTAATACTACTGCAACAATTAAGTTCTTTAATTTATCTTGGGATGGTGAAACACAATTGTGTAATAAAGAAGCTGACAATTTAACTAATTGTGTTGTTTGTAACGCAACTAATAATTGTGTTTATGACGAAGGCACAATGATCGCTACAGTCACTCATTTTAGTAATTATACTACTAATGGATCAACAGCAGCTGATCCTTCTGTAACTCTTATTTCGCCTGAAGATGCTTATTCTAACGCAACCTTAACAAACATGACTTTTATCTATCAAGTTAGCGATACCTTGGCAATTAGTAGTTGCTCATTATATTTGGGTGACGTTTTAAACCAAACTAATACATCAATTACTAAAGGTGTTAATTTGTCATTTTACGTTGATCCCATTACTGATGGCACTTACGATTGGTTTGTGAGCTGTAATGATTCTGATAATAATAGAGGGAATAGTTCAGAATGGACTTTTATATTAAGTACTGAAGAAACTGAGGATAACGAAACAAGTGGTGGCGGTGGCGGTGGATCTGAAGAGGTTTCCCTTATAATCTCCAAAGAAGAAGAATTGAACTATGAATTAGGAGATGAAGTTTGTGATCTGGACAATGGAGAAAACTATGATAACAGTCCTGAAGATTGTAAACCAACAGTTAAAACCTATGCTAGTTGTTTATTTAATGGGAGAAACTGCTATTATGATGATATGAAAAGTCATGCTTTATTAGGGTTAGTTGGAATCCTTTCGTTTTTATATTTCCTAAAAATTAAATACAAGATAATAATATGACATTAGAAACAATATGTGGAGATGGAATTTGTGCAATTAGTGAAACAGTTAAACAATGTTCTGCAGATTGTTTACCCACGCCTACTGAAATATTTAATTGTGTGGTTGACAAATCAAATTGTGTTGCCCCACAAATATCTGAGAATCTTCAATCAATCGCAATTTTTGTGGCCATCTTACTATTAGTTTGGTACATGATAAGGAGACAAAAAAAATGAATAAAGGTCAAAGACCCTCTAAACATTATAGGAAAGTCAAAACTAAACATGGGAAGAGAAAAGTTTTAGTTAACAAGAAAATTAGAAAAACTTCCAAACCAAAAAAGAATGTTCCTACTATTGATAAGACTGATAGAAAAATGTTTAATTTATTATCTAATCCTAATTTATATGGGGTAGAATATGGTGGGTTTTTGGACTTCGATAAGAAAGGAAGATTAGAACGAACTGAAGTTGCTAAAGGAACAGAATATGAAATATTCTTAGATCCTGATTGGGAAGTTCTTTACCACACACACCCTGACACTAAAAATAGTCCTCCAAGTCATACTGATATAATGGCTTTAATTCAAAGCCCAAAACAAAAAGCAGAGATTATCTTTAATAATGGAAAGGCATATATTATTATCAAAACATCATCAACGAAGGCTCTATCCAAACTTCCAGCCACCAAACTAAACCGACAGTTAGCTAGGGTCTTCGTTTCATTTTTAGGTAGACCAAACGAAGATAAGAACATCAAGAGATATTTGGAAAGGTTAGGTTTTATTGTGATAATTAATAACAAGAGAAGATCTGGACTAAAGATTGACGTTGACCCATTTGAACCCAGAAAGAAAAGGAGGAAAGTATATGGGATTAACAACTAAAATAGTATTAGTTATTTTGGTATTGGTTGCAATAGCTCATTTTCTTCCAGGAGCTTACGATTCTGGTCGAGAATGGACTTTGGAAAAAATTTCCTCAGCAACTAATGACAAAGTAGGATCAGTAATAGAACAGGTGACAGATTTTACTAACTATGATTGTGATACAGATTTAAACTGTGTTGAACATTTTAAAATTGATGGGCTGCAATGTTCTTCAGTAGGATTGTGTTCTGTTGGGGGGATTGAAAATGAGTGATTATACTGATTTTGGAATGGAGAATAATCAGAGAAGTTCTGGTTCTGATAATGGAAAAAAAATATTATGGGTAATCATTATTTTTGGATTAATTTATTTTGGTCTAAATTATTTAGAAGCTCCTCAATCTCAGAGTCTTGTCTCAGGGGATTTTGCAGAACAAGAGCAAGATACTTACAGCCGAGGAGAAGAAGTCCAATTAGCACTTTTAGATAACGATGAAGATGGAGTTAATAATAGGGATGATATGTGTCCAAACACAATGGATGGAGAAAGTGTTGATAACAATGGATGTTCAAAAGATCAAAATTATGACTTGAATTTAATCCTTAATGAATGTGGATCAAATAGTTATGGGTTCCCGGATTATGATGGGACTGAGAAGGAAGGAAAGAAATGTAATGATTTTGTTCCAAGTGCAAGAGATTTAGAATGTATTGCTAATCCACCTGATAATTATGATGGAGAGATTAATGGGGTTAGTAGTAGTCCTCAAATCCTATGTTGTTATACAGATGGGACATGTTACTGGTAAAAAAATGGTAAAAAGAATAAATATAAACAAACATTTCCGAAAAGGGAAACCTGTTAAGAAACATAAAAGAAAGATCAGGGCTCTTGGAAAGAAAGTTAAATTCAAACCAGCAGGAACATTTTATGTGGCTCAAGATGATAAAGGAAACTTAAGAGGGTCCAGGATAGTTCCTTTTAAGAAAGATGATAAAACAAAGAAAGTTAATCCTAAAAAATTACCTAGGAGCAGATTAAAGAAATCTGAATTGATGACTATTGATACAGATTATTTTCGTGGTAAGATTAAGTTCAATGATTGGATTAATAAAAGACAGAAATTAATGGGGATCACTGATTAAATTCCTTAAAACCCATATCCCTTTTGGTCCTACCCAAACTACCAACCAACTAAGGACCAAATAAGGAAAATGGATTGGATAATATGGATACAATTGTACTTGGCGTTCTTAATAGTGATAACTTTACATGAATTTGGCCATTTTCCTAAAAGGATTATTTGGAAAAAGGCATTTGGTTTAATCCCTTATAGTGCTGCAGCAATGCAAGCTAAGTATAGATTGGGTGGTATTATTGTTAATGTTTTACTTTTTGTTTTAGTTTACTATTTTAAACCAGAACAGTTATTATTACAATTTGTAGGATTAGTATCTTGGTTACATTTTATTGTTTATGCAATCGCTGGATCAATAATTCCAGAACCAAAATTAGGATCTATGAACAACAAATATGTTTATGATGATATTCCAAATAAATTTGCGATGGTTTTCATTGGGATTGCAATATTTGTTTTGATATATTTCCAAGATTATTATTTTAATATTTTAAGAGGTATTATTCCATGGTAAAAGAAAGTAACCAAGTCTTAACAGGCATTATGATTTTAGTAGTGATATTCTCAGCACTATATTTTTTAAATACAGGAGACCTTAAGATGAAAGCTATAGTCATTGATGAGAATAATGAAGTGTCTTTAGAGCAAGATATTAATGAAAGAAAGAGTATTGAATACACTCAATCATTTTTAGATACTGGCTTTTTATTATCTAAAACAGTTATGCAATCATTTCAACCTTTAGGTGAGGAAGATAAATATGTTAATTTAGAAGTTAATGTAAGAAATCCTTTTGATAAAGAAGCTCAATTAAAGTTTTTAGATATTTATGCTAACAACAATTTTATTGAATCTCAATCATTTGTTGGTAAATTTGTTGCGGCCAATGATGTAATTGGGATAACAGCTAAAGACCTCGACATTAAAGGTGAATTAGGAAGAAACAATATCATCAGTTTGAAATTTATCTTTGAGTCTGGTGGAAAGACAGCCACCCAGGAATTTGAATTTAGCTATTTATATCTATTAGAATGTCAATCTGATAGTGATTGTAAATCTCCAGCAACAAGATGTGATCTTGGAAATTTGGCAAGATTCAGTACAAAAGAATATGTACATTATTGTGCAGTTCCTTGTCAAACAAGTGCGAGTTGTTTTGATGGTCAAATATGTATTAAAGGTGTGTGTGGGTATTAGTGAGGTATTTATGAAATGGAAATGATAACATTTATTGGATTTGGGATGATAGCATTATTAGCTTATAAAATATTCCTGGAAGATAATAAGAAAACAGATGGAAAAAAACTAATTTGGAGAAAATAGATGGCAAATAAAAAATGGTTTACTATGAAACACCACGGATGGGGTTGGGTCCCTGTTACATGGGAAGGTTGGGTAGTAACCATGGGGCTTATTGCATGGATATATTTTATAAGTCGAAACTATATGGGAGATTCTTTTTGGTTATTACTTATTGCTTCAATAATGGGGTTTTATTTTATTGTGACAAAAAAAGGACCAATGCCAAGATGGAGATGGGATAAGAAATGAAAAGAACAATACTTTTAATTATACTTGCAGGCTGGTTATTAGTTCCAACAGGAACTCCTGATGACATTATCACTTGGTATCTTATTAAAGTACTTGGACCACAAATTTATTTTATTGTGTTAGCAGTAATTTTAGTATTGATGTATCATTATAAAATTAACTTAGAAAAAATTAAAAAAACCATAAAGGGGCTATTCAAATGAAAATAAGAACAAAAACTGAAAAGTATACTTTTGGAGGGATTATAGAATGGAAAGAATGAAATTAACAAAATCTGAATTTAAAACTAGAATTGGATATTTGGCTTTAAGTATAGTGGCTTTTTATTTAGTTGATCCAACAGTGGAATTATTAAACACAGTTGTGGGCGAAGTAAATCCATTTTTAATTGGTGTTCCTGCTTTCCTAATAGTTTTATACCTTTTTGATTTTAGGTGATGATAAAAATGAAAAAAATAATATTGATAATGATGTTTTGTTTTATGATGGTAGGTGTATCTGCGTCAAATTATGTTGATGACTATTTTGGAATCCAGTGGCAACACCAAAATCAGGAACAAGAAAATTATTTGAACAAGTATCAAGGCACTTGCAATAACATTGGAGCGCATAAATTAGATTTTGTTAAACTAAATTCCAATGCAATATTTTTAGAAGCAATCACTACTTTTAAAGATGGAGATCATATCATCCACTTTAATGAAGATAAAATTGAAGGAGTCGAATTTATCACTATTAAAAAAAGATCAGGAAAAATTGCATCAATTCAACCAGGAGTTTGCGCAGAAAATAGTGATTTTAAATTGTATAAAATTCCATTTAATATGGAAAGGTTAAATACGGCAATTGAAAGTGGAGACCGTGGGAAGTTAGTATTTGAAATTTATGATATTTTAAATAATATTGAAGGAGTACATTTCATGCAAAAGTTCCATGTCCTCAAAACATTAATAATTCATGGAGTTGACAAAATAGAAATTTAAAATGCCAATAAATAAAGTTACAAAAAATGGAACCTTAATTGGTTTTCGTTGGGGTAAAAGTGGAAAGCTATATAAGAATAGAACTTATGGTAGAGAAGGTGCAAGATTGTTAGCACGTAGACAAGCTAAAGCTATTTATGCTTCTGGGTATGGGAATAAAAAAAGGTCTAAACCCAAAGAACATAGAAGAAGGCTAAACTCAGGCAGGAAAATAACAATTAACAAAGGTGTAAAGAAAAAGGTAAAGAGAAAAATGTATGCCCCAAAAGTAAGACAAGAGGCTGCAGCTAGGATAAATAGAACCAGACAATTATTATCATTAAACTCAGAAGAATTTAGAAAACAGAAAGAGAGATTAGTTCCAGACTTATCTTTTTTGGATAAAGAAAAAATTAGTTCAAAAATAGATTATATTCGGAAAGATACTGCTCAAAAGAATCAAACCATAGATTTCCTAAAAAAGAAATTTTCATTGGAAAATATTTAACATGGCAAAAAGATCAAGACCAAAAGAACATAGAAGGAGATTAAGTAGTGGGAAGAAGATTACAATAAATAAAGGAAGAAAGAAACATTCAACATCAAAGAAAGTAAAGAGTTACCTGAAGGTTTTAAATAAGAAAGAAACTAATTATGGAGCATTCTTTCATGGTACTTCAGAGGAATCTTTATCTCAAATGGCATTAACTGGTGGATTACAACCATCAAATGATAAATTATATTTGACTAAAGAACCAAATTATGCGAGATTTAGAGCTCGACAAGCAACTAAAGGGACAGGGTTTAAACCAGTGATAATCGAAGTTGATGATCCTGGAGATCTTAAAAGTGAAGGGAGACATTTTTTTTCTCAAAAAAAGGTTCCCTTAAAAAAGTTTAAGAAAGTTCATGTTGGTGATTATCAATGATTGTTTATTTTTCTTACAAGAAGAGAAGAGAGGAGAAAAGCAATAAATGAAATTAACTAACGAGAAGTATTATAAATTTGTGGGATGGACAATCTTTTTAATAGTCTTTTTTCTAGCTTATCAAGATACTACAGGACTCCAAATGTTTGATCAAGTTGGGGGATATGGAACAGATTTTCATAATAAAATAAATAATTTATACATGGAGCTTTTCTGGACATTTGCTTCAGTATTAATTGGAGCCGTAGCAGCGGCATTTTATTATTTTAGAAGAGATATTTCTGAATCAATTGCTATATTTATCGGATCTTGGATAGTTTTGTTTGGTGGTGCTGAAGATGTTGTTTATTATTGGATTTTAGGAAGACCAGGATTAGATGCCTCAATGCCTTGGTTATATAATATTACTATAGGATGGACTAGTAAATATATTTTAGGTTTAGATACTGTGACTCCTTTAGGATTATATTTACAATTAGGATTATCAATAGTGGTTGCCATTATAGTAGTAAGATGGTTAAGAGGATACAATAAAAAAATTGGGGGAATTAAAATATGAAAGGAAAAAATATCATTGTCTTAATAATAATAATTATAATAGCTTTATTAGTAGTTTCACCTGAAACATTAAATACAATAAAACTCAAAATAAAAGAACCTACTGTACAACCAACAGTTCAAGAAGAATTTGACAAATATGGTTCCAGTGGTAGTGTTAGTGGGGGAAAACAGCCATCATGAGAAATAAAGATAAAAAGTACGTAATAATTGGAGTGGTGATTTTACTACTTTTATGTTTAAGTAAATGTGAACCGTCAACTATTCAATTAAATGAAACAGATAAATCTTCAGGTACTATTTCTTTAAGAGCTTTATTAGATTTACCAGAAAGTTTTGAAGAGTTAATTATTCTTAGTGATGGTGAGGTAGTTGATGAAGAATGTGCTGGCGAATGTGATGGCGCGTGGGATGATTGTAGTATTAGATGTGAAGAAGATGATTGTTCAGATCTATATGATTGTACTGAAAGTTGTTGGGGAGAAGATGCTGCTTGTGGAACCTTTTCAGCATGTGATGATACTTGTAGTGAATATTATTTAGAGTGTAGAGATTTTTGTTCTGGTTGTTATGAAATGGATTTTGCAGGAGTTTATAGTTATTTTGAAATAATTCCTAGTGTTCATGCTATTGCAGATGATTTCCCTTTCTTTGATTGTGGTGATGATTTATCCACTTGTTTTAATCATTGTTATGATTGGCGTGCTGATTGTTGGATAGGATGTGAAGATGATGATGCAGGAGAGTGTGTAGAATGTTGGCAGGGGTGTGATGCTGACTATGGACCTCAATGTGACTCTTGTTATAATACTTGTGATGATACAGGAAGAGCTTGTTATGGTACCTGTACCACTGCATTAGATGATGAAACCTACGAATGGGATAGAACACCTGTGACTGATGTAGGGGCTTTCTATGAAGAATCGTTTCCCATTTTTTATAATAATTTTATGGGGGCTTGTGATGGCTGGTTTATGTTTGGGATGTGGGTTTCAGAACCAGATGTAGTTGGTTGTGCATTCCCATTCTGGATACCAGAGATTTTTTGTGAATGGGATACAGTAAATTCATTTGGAGAAGTATGTGAAACTATTGGATACGAATTCATTTGTGAAGAAAATGTGCTCGCTTGTTCAAGCGTGCCTTTAGAGGATATATAAAATGAAAAAAATAATAGGTTTGTTAATAGTAACCTTATTATTAATGACTTCTCTTGCTGTTGCAGCAGGGGCAGGAAGTGGTATGGCTTCAGCAAAACAATTTGCTGTTGAAGAACAATCTCAAGTTAAGGGATTAGAGAATGCTCAACTAAGAGTACAGAACGAAGAACAGAAACAACATCTTGAACAAGTAATGGAAAAAATCCAAACACAACATCGGGAAAGATTAAACAAGTTAGAAGGATTAGTAATCGAAGAAACTGATGATGCATTTGAAGCGATGGGAAAAGTCGATGCTAAATTTTTAGGATTCTTACCATACAAAAAGCAAGTGAAGTATCAACTAGATAATGAAGGACAATTGATGTATATAAAAAGTCCTTGGGATGGATTATTTAAATTCAATGAAAACCCAGTGTTATCATGAAAGTTTCAAGAAAAAAATAATGAGGTAAAATAAAAATGATAAAAGAAGGAACAATGAGACCAGTGAAAAAAATATTAGGATGGGTATTAATGGTTATTGGTACAATCCATGTTTTAAACATTCAACAAATAATTAGTATTTTAGAACCTTACAAAATGGCTGTTGGGTTAGTTATCGTAGTTGGTGGATTTTTCTTAGCACAAAGTGATCAATCAATTTTTCAATTTCGAGGTAAAAAGTAAAATGATAAAAGAAGGAACAATGAGACCAGTGAAAAAAATATTAGGATGGGTATTAATGGTTATTGGTGCAATCCATGTTTTAAACATTCAACAAATAATTAGTATTTTAGAACCTTACAAAATGGCTGTTGGGTTAGTTATCGTAGTTGGTGGATTTTTCTTAGCACAAAGTGATCAATCAATTTTTCAGTTTAGAGGTAAAAAGTAAAATGGTAACTAAAAAACAAGCATTAAAAGTATCTGGATTGTCAGCATTGGCAATAACAATAGCAACTTATTTTATTGATGTTTACACATGGGTAAAATGGGATGATGCAATAGCACCATACTATACTGCAATATTTGTTGGAGCTTTAGTATTTGGTATAAGTTATTTTGGGATGATTAAAAAATGAAATTATTCAAAAAACCAAACTGGATTTATACCGAGATCAATGAACCTGTTTATTGGGTTCATCTCGGAATATTATCCGTAACAGTATTAGGACTATTACAATTATTTAAAGGTGGAGATATGTTTACAGTTTGTAATGTGTTATACTCAATTCCTTTATTAGCACTTGGGGATACAATTGCTCACAGTGTGTTGAAAATGAAATAAATAAACTTATACCAAAGGTGGTGGAAATAATGGCAAAAAAAACAAATAAAAAGAAAATAAATTATAAATCTAATTCAAAATGGTTTTGGATATTCTTAATCATTGTAGTCATCCTTGGTTACAATGCTGGATGGTTTGGTTCAATGCAATCGATTGTTAATGTTGATGTAACTATTCCTGATATTGGAGATGTACCTTTTGATGATGCACCAATAGATAAAGATTGTTCATTAGAACTTGATGATTATGATATTTGTTATGGTGATTCTACTACTGGAACAACACAGAATGGAGAATTGACTCATTGTTATTTATTTGCAAAACGAATTGGTGAAACATACGAACCAGTTTATGAAGGAGATACAGATATAAATGGTGTGTGGAAAGAAACTCAAACAATTAACGCAGTAGGAACATTTTACCTGAGAACATTATGTGATGAAGATGGTAATGGTGCTTATACTCCAGTTGTTGATTGTATCAGTAATGAAGTGGAATTAAAGATTGTTGATTGTGATTCAGATTCGGATTCAGATTCAGATACTGATGATACAGTTTATACTTGTGGATGGACTGGGAGTCAATGTGGAGGAACTTGTCCAAGTACTTATCCAGATTGTGTAGATATTGAATATGAACCTCAAACTTTATTTTTCAATGAGGGTTATACTTTTTGTGGATGCATAAATGATGAAGGAGAAGTTGCACCAGATTGGAAACCAGATGGAGATAATCATGAAGCCATTCCAGAACCAGAACCAGAACCGGATTATTATGATATGAGTAGTGCAACATATTGGGTACGATATGATAGTCTTACTGGTGGTAGTCCACTTAGAATGGAAGGTAAATTTGGAAATGAAGGAGGAGAAGGTTGGGATTTTGTGACATCATCTTCTACGAGTGGAAGTGAACAATATGCAACTCTTACTGTTACATTTAAAGGAAGTAGTGTTTCGATACCATTGAATGGTTATATGGAATTAAATTTAGATGATTTTATGGGTTCATTTGATGGGCAATCTGGTGATATAACATTTGAAAGTAAATTTTCAAGTGGATATGTAAGGATGCGTAGCATATATACTGGAACAGTTGATATGAGCTAGAGAGGTAAAAGAAAACAATTCAAAATAAAACTATGAGAAGAGCAAGACCTTGTAAACACTTCAGAAGGATAAGAACAAAGAGAGGAATCAAACGAATAGTTGTCAATCCAAAAGTAAAGAAGCGAGTTAAGAAAGTAAGAAGAAATTATGGTGCTGGTCTTTCTCATTGGGAGATAATTCAAAAAGAGGAAACTCCTTTAATTTATGTTGAACAAGCAAAACAGTTTGAGGAAAAGTGGGATAAAAAAAGAGAGGCTAATCCCTCGATCTATCCTATTGCAGGGAATACTGAAGAACGAGCAAAACAAATGTGGTGGGAAGATAAATTACATGAAGAGGAAATAGCAGAAGCAAAACATGATTTAATAACAACAGGTGACACTATGGTTGGATTAAAAGATAAAGAAATGGAGGCACTGATAGATGAACTTAGAAAAGAAGGACATGACATATCCTAAAATAAATTGTCAATTAATTATTCCATCATGGAAAAGTGATAATGAATATGGTAAGAAGAGCAAGACCCTGTAAACACGTCAGACGGATAAGAACTAAAAGAGGTATCAAACGAGTAGTTGTTAATCCAAAGATTAAGAAGCGAGTAATTAAAAGAAGAAGAAACTATGGTGCAATTCCTATACAAGATGCTAACCAATTAACTTTATATCATGGAACTGATACTGATTCTCTTGAAGGGATAAAACAAGAAGGGTTATTGTCTTCAAATATTGTTGGAAAAAAAACTTACGAAAACATTAATAGAGGTTTTGATAAAAAACTAAATGTTGTTTCATTAACTTCTAAACCTACTTATGCATCAGGTTATGCTGTAATGGCAGCATCGAGAAGAAAATCAGAACCAGTTATATTAAAAGTAAAAGTTCCAAGAGAACAAATAGATGTTGGTTTTTTTGGAAAAGATTCATATTATCCTGGACAAGATGAATTCTATACTAAAGAAGGATATATACCAAAAAGAGTCACTGTCCTTGCTAAAGGAAAAAAAGAGTTAGATGATCTATGGCTAAAAAGATCAAAGAGAGATTGGAAAAAATGAAACGATCAAGACCCTGTAAACATTTAAGACGGATTAGAACTAAGAGAGGAATCAAACGAATAGTTATTAATCCAAAGATTAAGAAGAGAGTTACTAAAAGAAGAAGGAATTATGGTATGGCTATTTTTTCAAATTCTCAAGAAGATGAAATAAAGAGATTAGATTTAAATAAAAGAAAATACTTAGGAGAAGGTGAACATGGTAGTATATTTGGATTAAATGATAATTACATTATTAAAAGAGAAAAACAAAAAGGTTTTAATAAAAAAGAATCAAGTCAATATGAAAAGGTTAAATCTAATCCAATTATTATTCCTAGTTATAATATTAGTGAAGGTATTATTCGACCAAAATTAAAAATTAAAACCAGGGGAGCAACTAAAGGAGATTGGAACAATCCAGACATTGATAGGAAAGGATATTTAGTTATAGAAGATAAAAATTTATCTGATGCTCAGGCAAAAAAGATTATCTCTGGATTAAATGAATTAAGTGAATCTGGGTTTTCAATTGGTGATGAACTTCAAGTAGGAACAGATAAAAAAGATGATCCATTTATTTATGATATTGGAGAAATTTATAAAACAAAAAATGCTCGTGATGATAATGATGAATATAAGGGAAGGTTCTTAGAAGCAATTGATAAATCACATTTATTTGATAGAGATAGAAAAAAAGAACAAGAAGAAGCAGAATATGATATAATGAATTTTGGAAAAAAATAATGAGGTAAATTAAAATGATAAAAAGACAAAGACCATGTAAACATATGAGGAGGATTAAGACTAAGAATGGTGTTAAGCGAGTAGTTGTTAATCCTAAAATTAAGAAAAGAACAGTAACTAAAAGAAGAAACAATTATGGTGCATTTCCAGATATAAGTAGAAAATGGGATGATTATGAAGAAAAAGAATTACAAGAAAAAATAAATAACTATAAAGATATTGCAGCTTCTAGGGAAGAAGATTGGCCATCATCAGGTTACAGAGCAGTAAGATTAAATGAATTAGATAAAGTAATTGATTCCAAAATAAAAAGAAAGTATCAATAAAATGCCAACTAGAACTGTAATTAAAGACGGTAAGATAGTAGGATACAAGTGGGGAGATAGTGGTAAGATTTATCTTGTTTCTATTTATGGAAGATTAAAAGCAGAAAGACTAGCTGATCAAGGAAAAGGTAGGAAAGTAAAAAAGCTATCTCGAGCAAGACCCAAATCTCACCTTAGAAAATATAAAGATGGGAATCAAGTCAGGGTTAATGGTGGGATAAAATATACCGGTAAGAAACCAATTAAAAAAAGAAATAGGAAGAAAAAGAAAAAGAAAACTCTACCTAACTCTTTTATCTTGAAAGGTTATTAATTTTTTTCTTTTTCTTTTTTGTTTATCATTTGGTAAATTCCAGATAGACTACTATATTCACTCTTCTCCCAAGATAGTATTTTACGTTGGTTACTTGAAGAAAGATATTTTTTAAAATGATTCTGATAAATGGAGGATATACCAATAATGATTTCTCCTTCAGAAGATTTTAATAATTCATTTATCTTTTTGAACCATTGTTTTATCTTTTCTTCTCTTATTCTAGCAAATCTTGCTGCACTCTGTCCACCCTTTTTATGCTTCTTAGGAACATAACTTTGTTCTGAAAAGATCTTTTTAATTTCTCCATCAGTGTAAACCTCAGCAAAATAAGCTTCATCATAATCTACTAACAAGATTTTGTAAACAAGTGTCTTATGTTTATCAAATTTTAATAATTCCCGGCCACAATAGTATACTTTCTTGATTTGATTGTATGGTTCAATAATCAGTTCAGAATCATTCCAATAAATACTTATCCCAGAAGAAAGAGGATTGGTGCTAAAAATAATGATTGATTTTGTTAAGTCCTGTAAGGGTATTATCTCTAATTTGTTTGTTTTTAATGTTCTTTGCAGACATTATTTCTTTGTTCAAATTGGGTGGGTTTCCACCAAAGGGCACATGTATGCTTATCATTTTTGTTTTCCTCCTATTAAATAAAAGCGCCACAGCAGGGATTTGAACCCTGATGCCGTTTCCGACCTGGATTTCCATACTGGGCTAGTCCCATTCAACACTGAGCAAGCCCGTTCGACTCTGGGTCATAGCAGTCCAGCGAATAGACCAGATTATTCATCTGTGGCATGAAGGTGCTAGCGGGACTCGAACCCACAACCTGTCGCTTACAGGGCGACTGCTCTAATCCAATTGAGCTACAACACCATGGCGGCCTAGACGGGAATTGAACCCTCATCTACCGCTTGCAAAGCAATTATCCTCCCATTGAACGATAGGCCCATAAGTGACCGTGCCAGGATTTGAACCTGGAATATTCTCGGTGTAAGCGAGACATCATAACCTAATTAGATCACACGATCATTTGGTGCTCCATCTGGGATTTTAACCCAGGTCTTGGAATCGAAAGTCCCAAATGATAGTACACTACACTAATGGAGCAATATTTATCCATTCAGAATTAATTTATCATTCCAAGCAAAATTTAAGGTCAAAAAGAAATCTGAACGAATTATTGGACTGGCCCCTGTCTAATTATAGGCGCCACGCCCCATTCAAATCCAAAGACAGGAAATCCGTTCATAGATTTAGGGAGAATATCAGAATTTATAAAACTTTCTAAAATTGCGTGTATTAGATGGAATATCTAAAAGTATAAAAGTCTTTCTTTTTATTAAAGATAAATTTTATATACTCTGATATATTACCTTCCAACATGAGTAATCAAGTATTGTTATCAATTGGAAAAAAGATTCTGGAAATCCCAGAAGATGTTACAAATATTGTTTTTAAAAAGAATCAATTAGTAAAAGAAATCACAACACTGGGAAGATTACCGGATGGGAAATTTCTGGTTGCTGAGTATGATAATTCTAATAATATTGTTGGTTTAGAAATCAACTAAACGGACGAAAGTTTTATATAGTTAAGTTACTAAGTTACTTAGTATGGGGTTAAAAAAGAGTACATGGTTGATCTGGATAGGCATCTTATTGCTAGCCATGTTTAATTTGAAGTTGACATTGATTGGAATTGTAGCTGCCTTATTGTTTAAATGGTTTAGAAAAAGATTTAAGAAAAGAGAGTTAGGAGAAGGTGAGTTTGGCCCTGTTCGAAAAATTGTTAAAGATGCAATTTTAGCACGCCAGAAAGGTTTTTGTGGCAAGGGAAGATGTAAAGAAACAAAACATTTAGAACTTCACCATAGAGTTCCTAAACATTTAGGTGGGGATAACAGAATAAGTAATTTAGTTTACTTATGTCCAAATCATCATGCTGAGGCTCATGAAAATAGAAAAGGTAAGGTAGATTATAAAGCAGTACCAAAATACCTTTTTGGAGGATTTAGAAAATGAAAAAGATTTTGCTGATTTTAACATTATTGATTTGTTCAATATTTATAGTTGGATGTATAAATTATGAAGAAATAGACAATCAATGTATAAAATGTTTTGACGATGGTTATTATGCAGGCGCAGATGCTGGAAAATTAATGCAAATTATTGATAATTATAATGAAAATAATTATGCTATTGAAGTGACATATCCTTTAGAAATACTATTGATTGATCGTTTTGGAGATAAATTGAATGGTCCAATTAAAAACTTTGCTCCTACATTTAGAGATCATTTATATATGGATTTTACAAATAGTAATGGAAGTAATATAATTTGTATTGAACATAGTTTTGAAGAAATTGAAATATGGGATGTTCAAGGAAATGAAGCGCGACAAGAACCAGTACCTTATGATTTAGCAGTGGGTGATAGGAATAATGCTGTGGATTGTTTCAAATTATCTTTAGACCCAGTTGATTTCTACCAAATAACTATGACTCAAGATCGTGATGTGATGTGGAATCAAACAATGAAAATAACTTTATGGTGAGGTAAAAATAAAATGTTTAAAGTGAATAAAATTGAATTAGAAAAAGAATTGCTAAATAAACTTCGAAATAAATCATCTGACTTTTTGAATTGTGATCAAGGTGCTGCAATGCCAGGTAATGAAAATGAAACTATTACTGGATTTTTTATTGAAGAGAAGGATGTTGCAGGAATAATTGCTCCTGAAATGATGAAATTGATGGAAATGATTAATGAGATCAATTATAAAAATAAATGTTTGGCTGGAGAACAGAATGAAGGTGATGTAACATTTTGGAAGGAAGAAGCTCTTAAATTGCATGATTTGAATAAAAATCTAAATAGTGATAATCACCAACTTACAACAAACAATTTTGAACTTTTAAGTAGTTATATGAAAGGTTTTGATGAGTTTAGAAATGGTGTGAACAAGTTTGAAGATTACTTTGTTGATGAACTTAATAAGATTACTCAGATATATAAAGATAACGTTTCTGGTGATGATAAACAAATTGTTGCAATTAAGTTAGGAGAAGTTGAAAGTAAGTTCAATGACCTTATGAGCAAAATGGCATTAGTTTTTGGTAAAAAAAGGGACAAAGAAAAATGAAGTTTTTAACATTAAAACATATCCTTAAGGGAACTGTAAAGGATTTCAAAGACTTTGTTATCTTTGCAGCTATTGCTATGGGGGGTTACTATTTATTAAGATGGTTACTTGAAAAGGCAGAGAATAGTTATTGGTACTACGGGATCATGATAACTATTGTAGTTTTAATTTTATTATTTTTTAATTACAGAAAAAACAAAAAAATTCATAATCAACAAGGAGGAAATAAAGATGAAGAAATATCTACTGTTAGTACAGGATGAGGACGATAAGTCCTGGGAGGATTTTAAAAAGAATTACAAGTTAAAGAGGTTAGGTAAAGATCTTGGCGAATCAATAATAACTTTGATTAAGAGATTTAACAAAGAAAAATGATTCATAAATATGCTCCACCTGATGTTAAAGATATGACTCAGAGATATTCAATTGATAAAGGAGGAATTTGTGGCCAAGCTTGTTTAGCAGCAATTGAAGGCAGACCAATTCAAGAAGTTTTAGATGAATGGAAAAAGCAATGTTTAGAGTGGAAAGGTTGGTCTGGGTGGAACCAGTTAAAACAATATCTAAAGAGAAGAGGCTATCAGGTAAAACAGAAAAATCAGTTAAGTAAGTATTTGCAAGGTTGTTATTACATCACAAGAATTCATGATATTGTTGATGAACATATTGTGTTGAAAATAAAAAATAGTTTTATTGAGAACTTTGGAGACTTGGAATATTTAAATACATTGTTTGAAAAAAAAGAGACGGAACTGAATGGGATTATCGGTTTAATACACCTTGAACAAGATTTGTTAGAAAAAGAATTAAGACAATCTTTTAAAAAGCAAACAAGATGGTATACCTCAAAACATAAACCTTTGTTCAAAGATCGTTTTAATTATGAAGAAGAAGAATATGATTAGTAAGGGGGAATATAAAATGGGAGAATTAAAACAGTTTTTAAAACAATCAAAGGAATCATTTTCTACTGGGAGAGGAACACCAGAGGAAATTGATCAAAAATGTCAAAGAATAAAAAGAGTAGTTGCTGAAGGCAAATCAGACGGAAAATTACAAAAAGTTCTTGATTGGTTAACAAGGCCTGCCTTTTTTGCAATAGGGGAAATAGAATCCCAACAATGGGATGGTGCAGCAAAATTATCTAAAGCATATGATGAAGGAATTGCATTGAGGGAGAAAGCCAAAGTTGAAGATAATCATCAACATATTCATTTTCATGTTAATAGTAAAGAAGATATTGATGATATTTTGAAAAGGAAAAGATAACTATGGATATGAAAAATGTTTTGATCTTTTTAATTGTTGGGTTAAGTATTGGCATTGTGGTAGGGACCATGTTGATATTGGATGATGCAATGTCACAGTTTAAATGTCCTGCATGCCCTCAAGCACCAGCATGTAACTTAACATGTCCTGTACAAAAAATAGCAGACATTGAATTTGCTGCTCTTGTCGTCGAGAAATTTGCAGAGGCACATAATTATAGTATTGATCGATATGATTGCGAAAATTATTCAATGGAATTAAAAGAGATAGGAGAACAATTAGGAATTCATCTTGAAGTGAAAACAGGGTATCAACCAGATGAAGATAACGATGGAGTGTACCAAGGGCATATGTGGAATCAATATTGTTTTGATATAGAACCCCAATCAGGAGATACACCACTGTACGATGATAAATACCCACTTTCTCTAGATTGAATATATTCACTGTAGAGTAACTATTTCTTTTTATATTTTTTTGATAGAAAAATCTTTGTTGTGGCCTCAGCTCACGACCGCGGTCTCGGCT
>Ga0307928_10000056_pt1 | contig 59422 bp, 85 predicted proteins | sample AceLakmetagen232_FD_201815 | JGI IMG/M metagenome (GOLD analysis project Ga0307928, IMG submission 201815) | Saline water microbial communities from Ace Lake, Antarctica - #232 | ecosystem: Environmental > Aquatic > Non-marine Saline and Alkaline > Saline | place: Antarctica: Ace Lake...
AAACTCATTCATCTTGGTAACACCCTCACGGGCTGCCTTCCTTATTACAGAACGCGGACCCATGGGCTCAACATTGTCCATTGGGTTATCGACGCTGAGGACCAGCTTGTATATGTCTCTGCTGTCGTCTGCTACACCAGCGTCGTCCAGCACCCTGACAACCTCATTGTTATATCGAGTGATCGCCTGTACGGTATTGGTCTCCTCCTGTTGAGCTACTCTACCGCTACGTATAAAGCCCTCAAGGGCCTCAATTCGTCCGGTGAGCTTGGAGTTGATTTCATCAGGCGTATCATTGTCAGGATCAATGTCCAAGGGAGTAGCTAACGGATCAGGGGCTGCATTAGGAGTCGGCTGACCTGTAGCTGTAGTAGGCTGTTGCGCAACCACCGGCTGCTGCCCGGCATTGCCAAGCAGTGCATTGATGTCGCGGTCGCCTATGAGCTCTCGCAAGTCGGTGCCATCCAGTAGTGCATCCTCCAGCGCTTCGACGTCTTCAAAGCCATGCTGCTGCAATATGCCAGTCATACGCTTCTCAGCCGCGCGCGCCGCTAACCACTTCGGGTCTTGATCATATGGTGCTGGTTTGGGTTCAGTAGAGGTAGGGGTGCCCTCTGCGCTTGCCCCTGTGCCGGGTGGGGTGGCCGGCTGTTGCCCCGGTTGCTGACCTGGAGCACTGGCACTAGCTGCTGCCTCGGATGCTCCTGCCACTGGTACTGCTGCGCCAGGTGGGGTGCCTGCCGCGACTGCATTACCACCTTGTAAGTCTTCGGCGGAAATGAAGTCATGCCCCGCTTCGGTTGTGACGGCTGGCCCATCAGGAACTACTACTGGTATAACTGGTGCCACTGCTGCTCCTGCTCCTGCTGCGCCTGCCTGTCCTGGCAACATTACGTCCGGCATAATAGACTCCTTTCTATGTGCTGCTTCAGATTGCAAGGCATATATATGTAGCCCATGGAAACTAAGCAGCTGGTTATGGTTAAGTTATTGGTTAACATCTTGCCGCCTTCCTATTGCGGTCTCTGCGTGTTGCCTTGTGTGCTCTCAATGTCTGCCTACGAGGCCTGAGTGGTTGCCGTTTCTCTACCACGCCTCCTCTGGCATACTTGCGCTTCAATGTCGATGCTACTGCTTGTGTGTCTATGGTTGCCATATGCCTATCACCTATTGCCTACTGCCTCTACCCTACCATCATATCGCCTTCGCCACCTGCTACTTCCGGCGTATCAAAGTCTTCACCGTCTAGTCCTGTATCAGACATGCCACCAGGGCCTGCTAAGTCTTCCAGGTTCTCAGTGGGTTGGCCACCACCTGCTCCACCTGCTCCACCTGCTCCACCTTCGCCACCAGCACCCTGATCCTTACCTTTGCCCTGCAGCTCTGCCATGCGCTCTTCCATCTCACGCTGCTTAGCTTCTAACTTGTCAGCGTGTGCCATGCGATGCGCAATCATCAACAGCTGCTGCTCCTCTGGCAACTCCTTGAACTCACGCCCAAACAACACTCTGTCATGTGTTGCCATATGGATCTCATCAGGGTCAAGCTCGAACAGTGGATCGACATGGCCGGTGAACATCATAGCAGGCTGACCATCTTTGCCTATCATCTCCTGTCCTGTCTCTGGATTAACCACTGGCACATTGGCTACTGCAATACCCTTGACCTCCTTCTTATTGCCCTCCAACATGACGCTGTTTTCCCACTCGGCGCGCTCCTTATGTATATTGAGCTCATCCGGGAAGCCACTTAGGCCGAACCTCTTCATGAGCTCACGCTGTATCTCCGGGTGCTTAGCCGCCTCACCAAAGAACCCCAGCTCTATCAGCTTGAGTAATGCCTGTGTTCGGCCAGCATGCGTAGTGGATATGCCACTGTCCAGCTCCAGGCGCACATCATTGTTGTTGGAGAGGTCGGCGCCCAGGAATGACTTAACGTATATGGCATTGCCTTCACCCTGGACCTTGGCGTAGCGCTGCTCAGTATAGAGGCCTTGGGCCAGCACCAGGCGCTTGCGTGACATGCGTGACCAATTACGATAGAACCGCATGACGTCCGGCGTATGGGATTGTTCAGCACGCTCACTCAATATGTCAACCATGATGCCACTGGCGCCTGAGTGCGGTGACTGACCACGTAAGATATTCTTAGGATCACCACTGGCCTCTTGCGCAGTCACTCTATGTATTGCTCTCTCTTCCAGCACCTGCGACGGATATGGTACTCCTGGCTGTATCTCCGGCTTAGCACCATGTGACAGCTGCGGGTCCCACTGCACCTGCAGTAGCTTGGACCCTGCAGACGACCTGCGCTTCAATACCAGGTCTTTAGGCGTCAACACCATGGGCCTGCCTAAGCTCTTACGGTTAGTCTGCAGGTCTTGGTCTACTTCATTGATGATGTTCTGTGGACTAACTAAGTCATCGACACCGCCACAGGCCCAGAAGCCACCTGGCGTATAGTTGTATGGGAAGTGTGTTAGGCTATAGAACCAGGTGCCGTCATCGCCCACTGGCACTGGCATTGTCTCATTACGGGCGCATAGTTGCCCACAACATAATACGCTGTGTCTGCCCTGTGGATATGATCGGGTGGGCCTATACTCCAGCTCCTTATAGACAACCAGGTCCTCTAGATCTTCGTCGTCGTTTAATGGCCCTGAGCTCTCTAATGCGCGGCCTTTCCATGGCGATACATTGGCTACTAACTCCATGAGTTCTCTCTGATAGACTACCTCTAATGTGTCACCAGTCTGGCCACTCGATAGCAACACCTCATGCGTATCCTGCACCCACTCTCTGGTCTTCAAGCTCTTGATACCAATGAATGACTTCTGATTAATCAGCTCACCCATGAGCGGCACCACTACGCTAAACGGTATAATATGCTCTACAATAACATCACCTTGGTTGGCCACTATGGCGCCACTCTTCTTGCCTACGATATAGCGGCCATTGTCGGTGCCTGCCAACGTCCTGCAGAAGCCGTTGCCGGTCATGACCATCCACATGGCCACTAACTCTTTGATATCCTCTAAGGAGTCATTGTCTGCGCTGTCCATGTCACGCAGCAGGATCTCGCCCAGTTTGGCGGCGTCCTTGTCTGATTGCTCATTGCTGTTGGGCCATACGCGAGCGGTGTAGCGCTTGTTTAAGACCAGCGCCTTCATGGTCCTGACAAAGTCCCGGATGATATTGCTGACCGGTGTAGGCACATCAATGCTCAATGGATAACGCCGACCGAATGAGCTGGTGGACATATACCAGTCCAGCCACTGCTCACCCAGATAGTATAGGATATTCCGATACCATGTGAGCTCTAACATGACCCTGGTGCTGTTGGGGACGTCATTGAATACGCGAGACATGTCGTCTCTGGCGGCGTTGTCGTCCCATATAGGCGCTGCTACTGCTTTGGTATTGGTGTCTGCCATTGCTGCTCCTTATCATTACCCTACAGCCATATGTGGTCCTGTCTTGTCTGCTGCCTTATCAACCAGGGACTGCTCCATCTTACCTGCCGCTATGGCCAGCTCATTCTCTACCCTGGTGCGCTTCAGGTCCAGCTTATGGTCCCTGGTCAGCTCATGGTACTCATGAGCATTCTTGGCTATGAGCGCTGCACTGAGCTGCTTGACCACGCGGTCATGCCTGAGCCTGTCGAGGTAGCCCGCCACACCCTGATAGATCACGACCACTACCAGTATGATGAGTGGCACTACCTTATAGATGTTGTCCATTGTTGATGTGTCCATTGCCATTACCTCCCGGTCACTGCTTAGTGTTAATGCCTAGGCCCTAGTCATCCTTCATTGCATCACGCATTGCCATACGCCTGCGCTGACTGGTCTTGATATAGCCGGTCGCTGCAGACTTACTGCGCTTATTAGCAGCCGCCTGCTGCCTATCCTTACGCTCGGTAGCCTCACGCTGCTTGGCCTTTGCCTCATCCTTGGCCTTCTTGCTCGCATTGCGCCGTCTCATCACACCTTTCCAGAACTTGATAGTGTCGCCCATGGTTATCTCCTTTAATTCATTAGATCATCTGTGTCTTCCAGGTGCTGCAGCATCCATTCGCCTATGTCCATCTCGCTCATGCCATCTATGTCACTGGCTGACTTGAGTGCCAGCATCATGGCAGTGTGTTCATCCATGGCCATACGTGACGCTGTATCCAGCTTGGACCTATGCGCCTTGGCCTTGGCTGCTGAAGCTGCTGCGTCCAGTGTATCTTCAGTGACGCCCACTGGCCGGGCCATGCATATGTGACAGGATTCATCAAACGGGTGCAGCTCTTGGCCAGGCTCCAGGTACTCGGCAGTCAGCTCATCTACACATAGGTCAGGTATGATACGAATGAATTGGCGACAGGTCTTATAGACTACCAGCATAGGCAGCTCATTGAGGTCTTCAGGTACATCCAGCCTAGTGCGGAACTGCCTTATCTTGAGTGTCTGGCTAGGATCTCCTCTGTACATTTCGAGGCTGGCATGCTTGCCATAGCGCTGCCTGACATCTTCTCTATCAGTGTATGTAGTGAACTCCTCAGCAGTGCTTGGTCCCTGGCCGCCACCTTTATAGTCTGGCTTCTTGCTCCAGCAGTCAGGTCCTGCATATCTGAGTACGCTACCACTGTCTAAGCCCATGGCCTTCTCACGCTCTAGTATGCCCTCAGCTAATTGCGGATCAGTGAGGCGTAGGCCTACGTTAGGCGTGACCTTGTTCCAGCCGTACCATTCGGCAAACCTATATACACGGTTATCGCCATCCACCCACCACCAGCCTATGCTGAATGGCGCACCATAGCCCCAGTCAAATGTCATGTATACTGGCGCATGATCAGGTATGGGCCATATGGGCTCTATGATGTGGCGGCTGGTGAACTTGAATGCCTGGCCCACGAACACATTCCAGAGCCCCATCAACCATGCTGCACGTAGGTTGGGGTCCTTAATAGACTCCAGGCGCTTACGATATCCTGGGTCCATCTGCTCTAGAATCTGGTTGTCGGCTAAGGTAGATCGTATAAATGTACGGGTGCTGCCATCCGGTAGCGTGTGGACTTCACTCTCAGCTACAGGTGACTCACCACCATCAACCATTGGGATATACATGACCTTGATCTGAGAGGAGCCAGCACCACCAGGGTTGCCGGTTAAGAACATATGGCAGGGGACGCCATGAGGTGAGCGGAGGCAACCTTTAAGCAGATCGACTAGTGGCCCTATGAATGGTATTGCGGGTGCTTCATCTATAGTGATCTCAGTGAACTGCTGGCCTTGGTAATCTTCAGCCTGCTTGAGCATATGGATGGCGGCTAACACCAGTACAGCGCCATTCTCCCAGCGCACGTAATTGACCTGGTTCTCGCCACCTATACGTTCGGCAGCCATGCCACTGGATATCATCTCATCTATGCGGCGCCTAACCTCGGCCAGGTCCTTATATTTGCGGCGTATCAATAGGCCATTCCAGCATGAGCCATAGCGCTCGGCACCTGCAACATGCCTACCTAATGCAGCATCAGTCTTGCCGCCGCCTCGTGTGCCACCGAAGAATGTCTCATCACATGGACATATAGCAGCGGCAACTTGAGGCCCTTCTTGAGGTAGCCAGACCACTGCTGAAGTATATGGTTGCTCCAGCGATGTCACTGCTGTATTGGCGCCACCATTAGATGGTTGGAAAGTCATCAGTGCCGTCCTCCTCCAGCTCCAACAGTCGGACATTGTCTAACATAGCGGCCTTGGCCTGTTCAGGATTGCTAACTACCTCAGCCTGTTGCACCCTGCGTCTCTCTTTGGCCTCCTTAACTTGCGCTTCCCACTCAGCTACAGTGTCTGGCATCTTAGGATATGCAACACCCAAACCTAAGCTGCCGTATAGGTCAACGCCTACAGGCTGCCCAGCAACACCGCCTACATTAACAGTGGACTCTCTGCCATAACCTCTGGCCTTGCCTTGGCGCTCCAGATAGAACTTGATGTCGGGTGAGCTGCCACCATTTATATTGTCCTGTAGGCGGCATTCAGCGTTATCCAATCGCGCCTCATGCAGCCAGTTAACTTTGGTATGGAATTCGTTGTCAGCCTTGAGCCATTTATAATACCACTGACGACATACGCCAATGGTATTACATGCTTCAGATATGTGGCCACCGTTGGAGCCCAGTACCAGCAAAAACAGCTCTTTGCGCTCGGCAGCAGACAGCTCTATTTGGTGTGCGTTGGGCATGTGATATAGGAATCTCCTATAGCTGATATTGGTAAATCCGATAGTATGTTGATCAATGTAAACTACCACACATGGGGTTGTCAAGAGGTAAATGTAAATGAGGAGCTACAGTGCGTTGGTAGGATGACATGGTAATAGTGAATAGTGGCACAATATCAGTAGGTTGCAGCTATCGGAAATTACGATATCAGGTATCGGATTAGCCTATATGTTAGCTATAGTGGGTAGGATTATGGCATAGTATGGTAAGATAGCCAGAGACAGGGAGACAGGGAGACACAGAGACAGGGAGACAGGATATATGAGGAGGTGATAAGTGGTAGGAGGCCGTGGGTAAATGGTTAGTGGTAGCAGTGAGTTACAAACTAAATGACGTGACCGATAATAATGGTTGACAAGGCAATATCAGAGATGATAGCATCGCGGTGGCAGTTCGGCAGGCAGGCTGCAGACGGCAGTCACAGCAAACAAGGAGGGCAGCGAGATGCAATTAATTGAAGAGACAGTCAAGACACGAATCAAGGTGGTACTGGCAAAGACAGAGCGCCTCAACCACCATGCATTGAAGGAGGTCCTGGAGCAGGTTGCATGGGTAGAGACAGTAGAGCCCTGGGCATACTGCATAGTGCTGACCTGTCCGGCCATAGTGTACTCAGGGCAATGGGTAGAGGACAAGAAGCTGGACCTGGCTGCAAAGATAGAGGCTATTCTGGTGTCAGGGCAGCCTCCGGTAAAGAGGGAGCGCTGACACGGCCTGCAGATACGAAGAAGAGACATACGAGCGGACTGGCCAGGTGACTGAATGTGGTTGCCCGACCTGTCCCTATAAGAACCTGGAGGATTGCAAGGAGGAGGAGATAGCTAATGGCTAATCAGCAAATGGTAGTGAGAGACCTCATGAAGCGCGACTGGAAGTTTGCCAGCAGGTTCGAGGGGCGAGATGACACAGGCGACATGGAGGTGTGTGAGGTGCTGACCAAGAAGCCGACCAAATACACGACGCATATGGTAGAGGTGGATGGCAAAGGTAGATGCAATGGCATGGGTTATGAGGCATTCATTGAGACAGGATTTGGAGAGGAGGCATAGGCTATGGCAGGCGCAGCAAAAACAGAGCGGCAGGATGAGATCAGGCAGCAGATAAAGGATGGCTGCAGGGAGAGAGCCAGAGTCATGGCAAGTGGCGAGCTGGAGCAGCTGCGAGAGCGCATAGACCACCCGGAGGATATAGTTGCGCATGCTATAGCGTTTATAGCGGTCAACTCCAGGCTGACTGACGCAGAGATAAATGGAGAGGATGGGTTACTGGATTTCTAAGAGGTAGGGGGCAATAGGTAATGGCAATGATATTTAAAAAGGGTGACTATGTTTATTATCATTCAGTGAAATATGGAACCATACCAGCAGTAGTTCGAGCGGTGGGAAAAGATGACAGTAAAAACCGTGACAGCATTTGGATAAAGGGCGAGTCCCCCACAAACTCAGGATTCATAAACGCATGGGTGGGTGAGACCAGCGTTGAGCTTCAAGAGGAAGGAGGCAATAGGTAATGCAATACCAGTATATATCAGCGAAGACAGGCGAGAGCTACACCATAAAGATCAGCAGAGGTGGGCACTATACCGCACTGCAGATATATAATTTCGGAGAGGGTCAGGCGCCGGTGTATGAGAATAGGTATTTGCCGGTGCTGCCGACTCAGATAGCGGCAGAGGACAATGCAGCAAGGGTGGCGGCAGCAGTAATAGAGGGAATAGGAGAGGGGTATAGGGTATGACATTAGACAGATTCATAGAGCTGAACAGGAGCACGTTGGATGCTGCTATTGCGCGGGCAGTGAGCATGGACAGCAATCCATATCCGACTGATGAGGAGCGCAGGTTGTGGGTGCTGAACGACCAGGCACTGTATAATTGGGCAATGGCAGAAGGCGTTGACTTATTTGAATAGGCAGCAGGAATAGGAAGGAGGTAAATGGTGATGGCAGAGAACACAGATGAGGACAAGACTTTGACACAGATGATCAAGGGCATGGTAGGGCGGGCCATGGGGGCCAGGACGCTGTCAATAGTGGCATTGGCAGCACAGGCTGGACATGACGCTGGTGAGTTTGCGGGGCGCAAGGCTGGCATAGTAGCAGGACGCAACATGGTAGAGGAAGCACGGCCAGGGCTGAAGGCGGCGGCGGTGAGGGCTGGTCAATTTGCTGGTGAGGTAGCAGGACACGATGCTGGACTCAAGGCTGGATATGAGGCAGGACACCAGGCAGCTATGACAGAGATAACAGGCCTTAACCCGGATAAGGAGCCTGGGCCGCCTGCACGGAGATGTGTAGCATGGGAGCCGTGGGAGAAAGAGCAGCTGATCAGGGAGTTAAACCATGCCATGGCTGGTATAGCACTGGCGCACGAGCGAACGATGGATGCCATATGGGCACAGGCAGTGACAGTGACGCATAGAGAGGAGGTAGACCGATGGCGGGCATAGACGTAGGCAAGATCATTGAGTATGAGGGTGGCGAGATGGATGACGCTGAAGCAGTGGCCATGTTCCAGGAGATGATCAATGACGGTACAGTGTGGCAGCTGCAGGGGAGTTATGGCCGGACAGCTCAGGCATTGATTGCTGGTGGGATATGTAAGGAGGCGACATAACATGGCAATGGATAAACAGAGGATGCAATTAGTAGAGTGGCATTACCAAAAGGCTGCTGACTTGGCCCTGGAGCAGGTTGAGATAGAGGCCAAGAAGATCCTGAAGCGGCACCCACATCTAGGAGAGTATATAATGGCTATGGGGTCTTGGTTCTTTACAGACAAGGCTGGAGAGATCGCAATAGACAACTCTTCTGACTTTAAGTATCTGGAGCCACTGCAGCAGTTAATGGCCGACTGGGACAGAACCTTTGGGCTAACTGGTAGTCCAATGAGGTTTACAGCAACAGGTGAGAAGGTAACCGACTGGTAGCAGATAAGGAGGATACAGGACATGAGAAAGCCGTTTAGTTTTGATGATCGCAGTGATAGAGAGTGTCGCGCAACAGGATGCCGCAACCATATCAAGAAGAATGTGCTGGCCAGGAACCCGGATGCCGTATTGTGTTTTCCGTGTCAGGTGGCTGAGGACAGGAAGATCAATGGTGGCAGGCATAACGCATGGGTGAGGCATAGGGCAGTAGGTGACAGGCAGGATAGCTAATAGCCAGCAGGGATGACAGATAGCCAGAGATGACAGGAGGAGGATAACTAATATGCTAACAAAAGAAGAAATAGCTGAATTGGAGGAGTTTACCACTGAGGCACAGAAGAGGGCTGAGCTGGTAGAGGGTGGTGGCAAGTCCGGGCCTACTGAGCTGGAGCGCTCCAAGTGTTTGGTGGCAATAAACACCATACTGCTCAGAGACGACCTGTTTGCCGGGATGATTGTGCCGTCAGTGGATCTGTATGCTGAGGCGTGCAGTACTGGTGATCGCTATGTGGTGTCCAGTATATGTGCGCTGTGGACGATGCAGCTGCGTACATTGAGGGAGGCGGCAGTGAGTCCGCAGGTGCTGGGCCAGATAGTTAGAGCCATACAGGCAGCAGAGGCAGAGGGTGCAATGAGAGCGCAGGGCAGTGGCAGTGGCGACAAGGAGGTAGAGAGCTAATGACTATACTAAAGAGGCAGCAAACTAAAGGAGGCAAATAACATGACTGAGAAATGTGTGAGACGCAAAACCAATAGCGCGACAGAGTTGATGAAGATTATAGCGGCAGAGGTGGTGAGTGGGAAGACTGCAGGTATAATGACGGCAGCCAGGGTGCATGCCAGAGCAGCAGCAGAAGACTATGTGAGCCAGCACCTGGATGCTGGAGCGATGGATATTGTTCGCGAAGAGGCCGGAAGGGTTGGCAGAAAGGCTGCCCAGGAGGAAGTATGCAACCCTAGACACTGGGAATCGGTCGAAGGCATAGCACGTAGGACAGCCACGAATGAGATACGCCATAACATAGAGGTATATGCCCGGTCAGCTGCGGAAGAGAGGACCAATGAGATATTGGCAAAGGGCAAGTCATGCCAGGAGCTGATGGGACTCACCAGGGCTGGCAAAAGTTGGCCTGAGATAGAGGATAGGGTGCTGGAAGCTGAGCTCAAGAAGGCCATCAGGATAATATCCGATAACCACGGTCGCACTGAAGGCGCCATTATATCCAGGATATCCCAGAGCAATAAATGCCGGGAAGTGTTGGGTCTGGCAGGCTCAGCGAAAGAGAGGTGGTAGGCTATGGGACATTTCCTAGCTACAATAGAGGGCAATAGAGGTGAGGCGAGCAGGATAGGCACCAAGGGCAGTGGCATAGCCGCTACGGTTAACGGCTGGGACTGTGGGATATCGGTGTCGGGGATATGTAATGGCGATACCGGCCAGGATGAGTTTGAGGTTACATTAACCAGTGGCAGTGGATATGGCAGGAGTAGGCATATTGGGACATTTATCAAGGAGGACATAGAGAAGCTGGAGGAGGCAGGAGCCAATAGGATTGACAGGACGCAAATTGAGCCAAGAGAACTCCTGGATGATGAGCAGCCAGAGGGATACATGGAGAGCGATAATGACTTTGTTCTGCACAACATTGGAGTGTGCGTGGAGTTTCTGGAAGGTAATAAAGGAGGCAATTAGACAATGCCATATATCAGATACATATACAAGAAGTTCAGCGCTAAGTCATTGCGCAAGATCGACCAGGCAGAGGCAATCATACAGGAATATGCTGCAGATGGTTATGATTTGACATTGCGTCAGCTATATTATCAATTTGTAGCCAGGGACCTGATACCTAATAAGCAGACCGAATACAAGAATCTGGGATCTGTGATCAGTGACGGTAGATTAGCGGGCCTGATCGACTGGGACAGTATAGTGGACCGCACCAGGGAGCTGAAGGCGTTAGGCCACTGGAATAGCCCTGCAGATGTGCTGGACAGTGCAGCCTACAGCTATAGGACGGATCTATGGCAGAGTCAGCCATATAGGCTGGAGGTCTGGATTGAGAAGGAGGCGCTGGCTGGTGTCATTGAGGGAGTATGTAAGCAATGGGATGTACCATACTTCAGCTGCAAGGGTTATAATAGCCAGAGTGAGATGTGGAGGGCTGGACAGCGGCTGCTGGAGTTAGCAGAGAGCGGCTACATGGTACGTGTGCTGCATTTAGGTGACCACGACCCTAGTGGCATAGACATGACACGGGACATCAGAGATAGGCTGAATATGTTTGCTGAGCCCAATGACATAGTAGTTAAGCGGATAGCGCTCAATATGGATCAGGTAGAGGAGCTGAAGCCGCCGCCTAACTTTGCCAAACTCAGTGATGCTAGATCAGCTGACTATATTGCAGAGTATGGTGATGAGAGCTGGGAATTGGATGCGCTGAGCCCGGCATATATCAATGATCTGATACAGGAGGAGGTTGCTGAGGTATTGGACCAGGATGCATGGCAGTCGGCTAAGGCAGAGGATGAGGCAGACAGGCAGAAGCTGGGAGCAGTAGCTGATGAATTCAGGAGTGGTGACAGATAATAGGTAGCAGAGAGGAGGCAAATAGACAATGACATTAATATCAGGGACGAAGACAGCACGAGTAGAGGAGGCGGCGGTATTGAGTGTGCCGGAGCCCAAATGGACTGACACATGGCACCCTGTAGGGCACCGGACAGTAATCAGGGCGCTGGAGATCGCGGTCAAGAAGACTGGGCTCGATACAGTGAGTAGGCAGTATAGCATGAACACCGGTGGCAAGACTCCGGGCAGTAAGATGTTCGGCGTCTGGATGCTTGATCAGCGCACCAATGGCAACAGCTGGAGCATAGGGTTCAGGCAGTCTATAGATAGGAGTATGGCGTTGGGCATATGTGCTGGTGTGACCGTGATGGTGTGCGATAACATGGTCATGAGTGGTGAGTTTATCGAATTCAGGAAGCATACCAGTGGGCTCAATGCTGATGCGGTGTTTAAATTAGCAGCAGTGGCAGTGGATCAGGTCATAATCAAGATCATGGAGTTAGATGCGTGGCATCAATCACTGAAGCAGATAGCAATAGATGATGGCGCATATAAGAGTTTGGTATATGACGGTATGGTTAACGGTATCATACAGCCCAGGAGGTTTAATGAGTTCCAGGAGGCCCATGCCAGGGAGATGGAATTGAGTAGCAGTGATATAGACCAGCAGGGGGCCATGACGCTGTATACGTATCATGGAGCTGCTACTAGGTTGATGCGGAGTGAGGCACTGTTTAGGGTTAGTAGTAGGAATGCGGCACTGGAGCAGTTGATGAATGGCAGAATAGAGGCGGTGGCAATAGGGCAGGATAGGGCAGTAGCAGACCCGGAAGACCCATTGATTGCTGCTGTTGTTCCTTATAATTAAACGTGGAATAGGAGGAGGTAATTGGCAATGACTCATAGAGTATGGCATATCGAGAAGAGTGGTATCTACATCCAGGGCATTTATGGCGTATTCTCAACTAAGGATAAGGCCATAGCAGCAGCCAAAAGAGCTAAAACTGGAGAGAAAGATGATTACCATAGCTTCTGGGTGATTGGCAGTGAATTGGATGCCGAGGGTTATGGACACTTAGAGGAGGTGCCGGTGTTTAAGGGCACCCATGGAGGCAATAGGTAATGACTGAACTGAACGAGCTAAGTGGTGGCCGCACACACATAGGCACCATAGATACTGTAATGGGGCATCCCATGAGCGGTATGTGGACACTGACATTCACAGATGGTCCGGTGGTGCATATAAGCAGTGGGCGTGGTGTTAGGCAATTAGCAGCAGCGTTTGGCGCTACGGAGGGTGCTGGCGACCTGATACCCAAGATCAAGGGGCAAAAGATAGTGTATGCCGCCGATATGTTTGATGTGTTGGCAGGCTTTACGCCTATTGATGCTTGGCAAGGTCCAGAGATCCCTGCTGAAGGCATTGACAATGATGAGCTGAATGAACTGCTGGGGAAGCTGATAGAGGAAGGAGGCAAATAGCATGTATGGTATACGAGAAATAGTAGCCATGAACACAGATGAAGGACTGCGGCACCTGGCTGGTATAGCGGTAGTGCATGTTAGTAGGCAGCGACCGAGAGAGAAGAAGCTGCAGGAAGTGGTAATGGAGATTGCCATACCATTGAGCAAGGGCAATAGCAAGACAAAGCCAGAGGAGGTATAGAGGATATGTACAACATCGACACTATGAATAGGTTGAATGCGGAAGCAGTGCAGAAGCATATAGATGAGGTATTGCATGCTGTAGAAGATCAGCAGTGTGCAGCCTGTATGGGTAGTGGTAGCATTGAGGCCCAAGATACCAGTCTGATAATGAACTGCCTCGACTGCGAGGGTGAGGGTATTGTAAAAGTGGTAGCCGAGGATGCAACCAAATGCGACTACTGTGATGAGGTTGCGGTAGTGGCAATACCAATATATAATCCGGCAGATGCAGTGAGGGAGCCGCCTGTGGAAGGCGCGTATGGCATGATCAATATGTGTGATAAGCACCAGGGCGAGGGTTATGAAATGGAGGAGGCGTTCTATTGTGAGGGCTGCGGCAAGCTGTTTATTACACATCATAGCTGGGATAGTCTGGTGGTGGTTATAGATGATGAACAGTATTGCCAGGAGTGCGCACTGGAACACGTAGAGCTGCGGCCAGTAGCTGATGTAGTAGCTGAGTTGCAGGCTGCCGAAGTGTCGAATTGGTATCGGATAAGCAAGGCGCCCGGATATGATGAGATATGGTCTGGGGAATACTGCGAGTCTCCTGACTTTCCTGGATATACGAGCCTGGATCGTGTAGCTGACGATATTGAGAAGGCATGTGAGGAGGCACATGTTACGGAGGTGCTGACGTTCGTGACGCAGAATTACCAATTCAGTGTGGTGCTAGGCGTATTTGCTAAGACAGCAGAGGTGGCAGCAGTGGCAGAGGTGGCAGCGGAAGGAGGCAGCGATGTTGTTGGGGATAAGTAGTGGCAAGGAGCGAGACCAGGGACAGCAGCCTCCACCTATAACCTATGTGTCATGTCCACCAGGGCGCAGGTTCAAGGCTGGCAGCAGAGTGCCTGTACAGGTATGTAGAGCGCATAGTGAAGATCCAGAACATGAATGCTACGGCTGCAATATATGGAAGATGTTCTGCAGAGGTGTTAGGTTGGTGCCGCCGCCTAAACAAGGTGTGAGGCTGATACCGCCTAAGCCTGTAGGTGTGCGATTGGTGCCGCCGTCTGGAGGTGATGCCAATGTCAGCTGATGGCCTATTTGTGTGGTGCAGGCCCGCTAGTGCTAAGCTAACCAGTAGGGCATGTGGTTGCAGACGACGCAAGGCCCATGGTGCTCTCATGGATATAGCAGCAGGGATCAAGCTGGCCAGTGTGTCCGACATAGAGCTAAGCTGCCTCATGGACTGCAGCGTGTGTGAGTATACGCAGCACTGGGGCAGCCTATGGGGGGTATTTCAGAAGGCGATCAGATCAGAACTTATAGCATTGGTAGATCAGTTGGACAGCATAGACTGGGATAAGTATGACCCGGAGGTGCAGCAGGCTACCAAGCGTGCCAGGTACAAGAGGCAGTGGCAGAATAGGAAGAGGAGGAGGATGGAGGTCATGGTGGCCAAGAAGCAGCAGGCAGAGGCAGAGCTGCAGGATATGATGGATACGGAGGCATTAGACAATGGGCATTAGCATAGATAGAGTTCGTATAGAGGTAGAGTCCCGTATATTTATTCCCTTTGACTGGCTAGACCCGACGCCTGGAGGCAGTAACCTCGGTCGCGCTGAATTCCAGGTGTGCTGTAAATTCAATGGCGGTAGCAGGCGCAAGAGTTTTGAGCTTTGGGTCGATCCTGTCCAGACGCGCTTAACAGAGTGGTGGCATTACCCAAAGGGTGACCGCACGTTTACTATTCAGGCATATGAGGGCTTAGACAAACCTGATGTATGGATGGTGGGTTGGTGCCCGGAGCACAAGACTAATTTCATGCGCATATATACACCTACGGACACCAAGTATTTGCTCATTGACCAATTCGGCTTAAAATTCACTAAAACCGTTTGGTAATAGAGAGGAGGTGAGGAGGATGAAACTTTGGGCTGAGATGGCGTGCGAGGAATTAGACGCTGGCTTCTTCTCTGGTGACACATTTGACAGCGAAGAGGACCTCAAGGAAGTGGCAGACTATGTACAGCGATGGGGCAAATCAATCACAGAAAGACTACACGATATCAATATTGCAAAGGAGGAATTGCACAATGGCAAAGAATAGCATATGGAGTGACGAGACCCAGTTAAAGATGGATGCGGCAGGTGGGATCACGGACACAATCAGGGTAGGACTTCAGCAGGCCATATTGAAGAGGCACAAGGCCAAGGATATGGCTGACGAGGCCAAGGCGTTGAATAAGGAGGCTAACGGTGTGCTGCAGCCCTTGCTTGAGGCTACCGACATTGACAAGATCGAGATGTTGGGCGTAGGAGCGGTTAGTATTGAGACGTCACAGCGGAAGGCGGCAGTGGATCTGGAGGAGTTTGAGAGGAGGTTATTGGAGAAAGGTATTGAGGCGGCCATTATCAAAGAGGCACACGAGTACGCTACTGGTAAGCTGCCTAAGTCATCAGTCAAGGTGGTGTTTAGGGCAGCTAAGGTATAAGGGGGTACATGATTATGAGTGGAAGCGTATTAGGTAGTGGCAGGAAAGAGGATGATCAGGGCCTGGTAGAGCTGCGGCCATGGACTAGGTCAACTGCATTTATAGAGACGGTTGATGGCAATTTGCCATATAGAGAGTGGATTGACAAAGAGGCAGTGCGTATTGGCAAGGCGCCTGGCAGGACAGTAATGGTCAAGACCAGGCCGTTGTTTAATGGCGGTGAAGAGGTCTCGCTTTGGGTGAATGATGTAGGTGAGAGCTGATAGGCAATAGGCAGTAGGCAATATGAAAGGAGGATTTATATTATGCGTATGCGAAAGATACTAATGACATTAATACTGATGATTGCAATAGTCATAGGCTTGGCAGGCTGCGGCTATGACCCGGAAGGGTGCTACGACACTGTAGCTAAGGCCTACCCGGATGCTATTGTCATGATTATACCGGGCGAAGACTACAGGTTCATAGTTATTGGTGGCCATGGCGAAGTCCGGTACATTGAGACAATGAATCCATTAGACAGACTCATCTCACAGGACTTTGAAGTTAGGCAGAGGCAGCAGCAGTAGGCAATAGGTGAGCCCCAGCAGGCAGGCAGCAGGAAGATGCCAGACCTCTGGGGCTCTTTTGTGTCTGGGCTATCCTACTTATAGCGGAAGCGGTCAGTTTCAGAATCACCAGGCATACGACCCATAGGGTAGAGGCAATAGTGGATGCCAGGATCATGCCCATAGTCCAGCACAACCTCAGCCTCTGCATTCGTGACATACCTTTCAAGATCGTTTCTCCAACCATAACCCTTCCTTGACCGCTTTCTTACTACCTTCCAGCCATAATATGACAGTCTTGCGGTTAGGCCCTTCCTCCAGAAGCCCAACTCTTTTTCCATTTGCCGCAGAGAGCGCAATCGGCTAAAGGACTCCAACAGCACCTCCTCTGTTATATCCTTTCTCCACTTTGAGTGCTGCTCCTTTCGATTCTTTGGAGAATTTAGGTACTTAACGAGATGACTGTGCAGGTTTGTGTGGCTCAGGCCATCTATTAATTCTAAATTCTCTATCCTATTGTCCGACCTATTCATATTAATGTGGTGGACAGTCTCTGCAGGCTTTAACGGTCTGCCCAGGTGCAGTGCCATTATCAGTCTGTGCTCATATCCTGTAAGTAGCACATAACCGTCCTTGTTTTGCCCTCCTCGCATAGCCGATAGTATTATTTCCACGTCTTTCTTTGTCATGGTGGTCTCCTTTTAATAGGTTTCCACGGTAATATCCCACCTACCCATCAAAGTCAAGCTAAAACTCCATCAAATCTATCCTCCTGTATTGGTTAATGTTGTTGATAGCTGCAGCTCATATAGCTCATCTAGGCGGTCATCAGTATATTTGCCCAATGCGCCCCAGTTCAAGCCAATCTCCGGGTCCACTGGTATAGGCACACTGAGCTTGACTACATGCTCCATGGTGGCGGCCACTATTGGTATGAATATAGGTATCAGTGGGATCTCTACTTCGCTTAATATGTCGTCGTGTATTTGCAGCAACGGCCAACAGTGCCAACCCTCATTGCGGAACTGCTTATAGACCGAGTTGAGCTTGCCCATAGCCTTCTTGATGACACCTTGCGCCCCTGACTGGATCGGCATGTTGCCAGCTTCTCTAAGCGTCTTCTCTACTATGTATTTGTCAGCTGCCCGGACGCCGGGAGTGAGCCGAATGCGTCCCCACATGTCAGTGACATAGCCATAGCGGCGCGCCTGCTGCTGGACACGGGCCATGAATGCTTTAACACCAGGATATAGCGCAAACCACTCAGCTATAAACTCCTTGCAGCGGGCCACAGTCCATGTCTTGGCATCGGCGCCGTCAGCCATTAGGGTTTCATGCAGGCCCATTTCAGTGCCGCCATATGGTATCAGGAAGTTAACGGTCTTGGCCGGACGCCGGTGATCGTATTTGCTCAGTTGGTCCATGGGTATGCCAAATATCTCAGAAGCAGTCCGGCTGTGGATGTCTTGGCCCTTGTGGAAGACCTCCAACATAGTCGGGTCCTGGGATTCATGCGCCATCATGCGGAGTTCAATCTGCGAATAGTCACTGCTGACTAAGACGCAACCTGGCGACGCTACAAACCCGGATCTGATCTTGCGGCCCTCTTCAGAGCGCACTGGCTGTGCCATTAAATTTGGATCGAAAGTTGACAGCCTTCCAGTGGCGGTATTGGTGAGGCGAATATTGGGATGCACTCGGCTATCAGGCTGTATAAAGTGGATTACCGGTTTGCTATAGGTCGATATCAATTTCTCATAACCGCGCCAGTCTCGGTTCTTCTGGATAAGAGCGCCATGTGTAGGATTTTTGGTATAGACTGGGAGGACGTCCTCAGATGTTGATGCCAGTCCAGTAGCAGTGCGCTTGATTGGTGGTAGCTTCAGGATCTTATAGAGCAACTTACGCATGTCAGGATGCGACCCAGGATTGAACCAGGTGTCAGCAGGCCATGAGGTAGTAATTGTTTCATCAGTAGCCAGACCCTGTACAGCTATATTTATTTCGTCGTCCAATTTGGCCCGTTTGCCTTCAAATAGCTCAGTCAGCTCCTCAAAACGGCCACGGTTGACTCTCATACCGGCCTTTTGCATGTCTGACGCCATTGGGATTACCCCTATATCGTCTCTGTAGGCGCCCATGAGGCCATTATAAGCCTCCAACCGGTGCCGTAGGATGGGATATAGCATAAAAGTGGCGTCAGCGTCCGCACAGGCGTAATTCAGGGCTTCCGGGAATGGTATCTGGCCTAAATTGCCCATGAGCATGCGGCCCAGGACCATTTCGACGTTGGCGCGGCCCAGATGTGGTTGTATCTTGAGCCAGCGCTCTCTGGGGTTGGCTCCCTTGAAATGGTCATCCATGAGGATGCGCTCTATGCGTTTGGCCACTGACCATGGCTTTTTGACTTTGGGTTTGCCCTTGACATATTCCAGGATCTCAGGGACGTCGGGCCAGTCATGGTCCAGGGCGGCAGCTAGATAGCTCATGGCATTGAGGCGTATGGCAGGGGCTACTACAGCTGTATAGGTGCGCATGAGCATGTAGCAGTAGCGAGCGGCTAACTGCTTGAGGCCTAGGGGTTCACACTGTAGGAGGTAAGACATGATTATGGTGTCATGGAGGGTGCCGCCAGGATATATGTCCATTTGCTCTAATATAGGCAGATCGAATAAGGCACTGTGCATGATAGTGGTGGTGGTAGGTAGAGATACGTGGGCATTCAAATGCTGCAGCAGTTCGGTAGAAGTGGCTCTGATCAGGCCAGCTGCATGTGGCCGGGTGCTGTAGGTGAGGCACCACGGTATGGATTTGACAAAGCTGACACCAGGGGTTGCCACCTCCATGGTCTCAGTGTCGATGGCTATGGTGGTGGTGGAGGCAAGATCATTGGCGAGCTGCTTGGTCGTGGTGACTTCATAATAGTCTACAGGCTCAGGTGGCAGTGTACCGGGCGCTGGCTCCGGTTCGATGTTGCCTAATACAGCTTGGGCCAGTATCTTGAAGTCTGCCTGGACATTATGCATCACAGCCGGATTATGGAGACCTGCTGCCGGATGATATACGGGGACTACGACACAGGGCATGTCAGCGTATGTAGTGTCAAATACTCGGCCATGGACCACGGGCATGATGCTGCCAGGTAGGAATTCCCTGGTGGCTATGGCACCTACCGTGGCAATGATGCGAGGCCGTAGTTGCGCGATCTCCTGTTGCAGCCAGCGACTACATGCAGCCAACTCAGCAGGTTCAGGGTCACGGTTTTCAGGGCAGCGGCACTTGATGACATTGGTGATATACATAGAGTCAGGAGGCAGACCTACACGAGCACATACTAAGTCCAGTTCACGACCTGACTTGCCAATGAATGGGCGGCCAGTGTTGTCCTCTTGTTTGCCGGGACCTTCACCTATGAGCATTACCGGGATGGGTATAGTGTTGGTATTGCCTAGACCCCATACTATATGGTGGCGCGTGAGGTGTAATAGGCAGCGAGTGCAGGTGTTGGCGAGTTTTAGCTGGGGCATTAGGCAGCGTCTCCCTTGACTACAGCCTGCAACAGCAGATACTCTACTTCATCTCTCAAAGACTTCAAAGGCTGGTGCTTCGGATCATAGATATTATTCAAGGCATAGACGATATCCTTGACATTGACTGGCCACTGCTTAATGACCTGGCCACCGCCCCATGCTTTAGGCCCACAGACTCTTATGTCGCCTATTTGGATGTGCAGGCCTTCGACGCCTGACACGTATCTAATTGTTGTTTTCATAGTGTTGTCGCCTCCCGCATCATATCCTCTGTGTTAGCTATAATAGCAATCAGCTCAAGTGGTATGCCAAAGCGCTTCTGGTTAATCCCTATTGACGTGGCAAAGTTGCCATCATCATGGCGCTTGGTAGCAGCATACCAGTCGCAGACCATCTCTATTAGATCGACCAGGTTCATGTCAAGGATACCATGCTTATAGAATTCGGCATGGTGCCTGTTGTGCTCATAGTGGTGTTGAAGTGCATCACCCAGCTCTCGGCAGCCACTCTTATACTCCTCACTGCCGTAGGTGAGGCTGTGCAGTTTAGGCGTCACAGTAGCAAGTGGCGTCCGCTCAGGCTCCAGTAGCTTGGAGTCGTCATGGTGCAATGACCTATTAAGCAGCTTCATAGCTATGGTCATCAGCAGATCAGCTACTAACGCTATATGCTGCCTGGTTTCAGCCTGGAATGTTGCATAGTCAATGTCAGTGTTGATAGCGGTGCGGTTGTCTACATCAGTGCCAACGTCATCTACATCCACACATCTGACAGCACCCTCTTTATGGGCATATTCTTTGGTATAGTCACTCTCGTCATCTACACCAAAGTCGTCGTCACCCCATTTCGATGACTGTATCCAAAGCCCACAGCGTTCACAGCACTTTCTACGACTTCCATAGGGCTGATTTCTTTGTGTTACAAGATGCATAATTTTCATCGCATTCTCCTTATCTTGCATTATAACGCTATCTTCTTATTTGAGGTGACATTGCGACCCTTTTCAAGGGCCTCGATGAAGGCACTTAAAGTTTTCCCACACGCCTCTAACGGGGTCTCCCCCATTGCGATATATGTTTGGTATAGCCCTTGGGCTGATGGTATTTGTGGGATATAGGCCGAAAAATCTCCGACCCAACCAAGCTGAAGGTGGTCGTGTTCGCCTGTTCGATAATTGTACCACGATACGATGGGGGTTGATTTTAATACATCATGGCCCAATGTCCCATCAGGCAAAACTTCTTTTAATGTAACGTCATCAAGATACACCTTTTCCGTGGGGTTGTCACCACAACCACTGAGCAATAAACAGATTGTTCCTATCATCAAAAGTTTCATCACATTCTCCTTATCCTTGGTAGTAGTCTACCTTACAGATAAATCTGTAAGCAGTTTTGCCAATGCGCTTGAGCGTCCTGGTGCTAGGCCCAAGGCACACATATATGTAATGCGGCACAATATAGTGCCTGAATCCAACCTGGAAATTAGGTATGCATATGCCATTAAACCTGATAGTCCAGGTATGGAAGCCTATAAACAGAGAGCCCTTGCAGATATCGAATGCATGCAGTAGGCCCATTGGGAAACTCCATTGCCAATATTTAGCCGTGTCCATATCACCTACACCAGTCCTTTCTCGACAGCTAGCCACTCAGGCACTAATATCACATTATCAGTGCCGCCGTCGCCTTGGTCGAATTTGCAATTAGATTTAGGAAACCAATACATACGACGGCTGATTCTAACGCACCATGCCGCATCAGTGTCGTAGGTTGCCATACGAGTGTCGTAGTCTATGGGTATGAGCTCACTGCCGTGGCGCTCCTGAGTATGGTCACTATATTGCTCCCGTATCTGTGCCGGAGTTTGCCAGGATCGTAGGCATATGCCAGGCTTGCTGCCGCGATCACCAGTTGGTGGCGAATACCCACAGCTCCTGCAATATGGTTGGCCACTGTGCAGCTTGCCGGTCATGGAGCTGTGGCACCTTGGACATGTGGATATAGCAGCAGTAGTTGTTTTAGCACTCATGGTCATTTGCCTCCTTATTTTACGACCTAAATCCTCTGGTATTGTTCAGGCGGCTTCTATCTCATTTCTTAAAAAGTTTTTCACGGAATCCCGTGGCTCAGTCCTTATTAAGATGGTTTCACTTCCGTCCAATTCATGGCAGTGGTATTCGACATACCCTTCAAACTCTTTTATGCCCTGTTGATGAAGACCAGAATAGTCGATTGTTATTTTACGTTTCACGCTTTCCTTACCATTCATTTTCACCCCTCCCTTTAAAATCATACGTTATTATCATAAAGTGCCCACTCGATCCCCGCACAAAATTCAGTCGCTTCTTGCCACCACTCAATACTGCGTGGCATAGGTATCACTTTACTTGACACCACCCGTAGATCAACCGTTCTGCATGTACTCACACAGGCCGATGGTTTATTGTGTGGAGTTAGTATCCGTACATCGGCGGTTGGAAAACTAGGGCTTAACTCTATCAACTCAATATGCCCAACATCGCCACTGGTGGTTATAACTCTGTCGCCTATTTCCATTACCCCATCCTCCATTTAACACCTTGAGGTACTGTCTCTGTATCATTTGCCATCCATTTGCTTAGTTATCTTAGCCGCCAACACCTTACCGATACCAGGCACATTGCGCAAGTCGGCGTCTGTAGCAGCCAGCACAAACTCTAATAGTGAATCATTATATCTGTCGGCCACCAGCTTACTCTTCTCCCAGCCTATGCCCTCGAATTCCTTCAGCACACGACGCAATAGGCTAGGCCTCTTCAGCAATACGCCTTGAGTAGGTGGCAGATCAATATGGAATTGCTGGTGTGACTTATGATCAGACCACTTCTTGCTCCACCAGCTGTGGGTGTTAGTTAGCCATTGCCCACTGGCTGCTAATGTAGAGGTCTGCCATATATGGATGCCACACATCATTGCCAGACTATTGAGGTAGTTGTCTACTTCGCTGGTCATATAGCGGCGTCGGCTATTGCCTAATGCGACATCTTGCCATTGGCCACGTCTGAAATGCTGTAGTATGCCAGAGCTGCTGGCGCGCCATATGCCTTCCAGTAGCAAATAGTTATAGTCGTAGGTATTGGTCATGCCTAGGAGTTGGTGACCTGATAAGCGCCCGGAGTCGATGCTGCTCAATAGGTCAGTGAGGGTTTTACGTTCGACACCGACAGTGCAGGGGCCGTCTGGGCCATTGCCTATCCAGTAGGCGTCGCCATAGGCTAGACGTGTGAGCTCAGTGGCCTTGGCAGCGTTGGGTATGACACCCATTAGCTCTTTGGAGCCTACGCGATTGTCAACATATATGGTTCGGGTACAGGCAAGTTTATTGGTCATGAGCCCTCACTTTCAGAGTAGTTAAGAGCCTCTGCCAAGTCTGCAGCTTCCATATCTGCATACTCATCCATCCAGATATGGGTAGGAGCCCTCCTTGCCAACCTCTCACTTTCTATCTCAGTAATCAGTCCTATTAGGATATCTCGTTGTAGCGGCGTTAGGGTCCTATTACCACATAGTGCTTGCCTCCAGCCTCTATCGTAGCCAGCCCTGTAGCCTGTCCGACGTCCGATACTATCAGCATTTACCATAGCCATCTGCAGCCATCTATCGCGCTGGTCTGTTATGAAGAACCTGGGCACCTTGATAAAGCGATAGAGTTTGCGCAATACAGCTACTATGACATTGATGCCTAATGGATAGCAGATTGCACAGTCATATGCACTCTGCCAATAGGCAATGCCATAGCCTCTGGGAATAAGGCAGCCCTCTTTAAGTACATGGCCCGACATACTGAAGCGCCACCACGGCCTACTGAGTACCCTGACTTTGCCATCTGCTTCTTTGTATAGTTCCAAGTATGGTATTGTCATATGCCATCCACCTCCTCACGCCATTGTCCCATGACCCGTATAGCATCGCCTGTTGGCAGCTCTACCTTTACCATCTCATACATTACATCGCCATGGTTGCAATACGGTGGCAGTGCCATCTCAGTGGTCAGTGGGAAGGTGCGGGTATGCCCACATATTGGACATGCAAATAGTGTAAAGTCACGTTTGCGCTTTGGTACTGATATTGTTATCGCCTTTGCCATATGCTTAATCCTCCTCACCACCATTTACGAACCATGCCAGGATCTCGCCATGACATGGACTAGGTTTACACCAACAGCCCAGGATCTTGCCGCTCAATTCTCTCTTGGCCTCCTCCAGACTAGGTTGCTGTCTTCCATCTGGTGCAGCTATCCTGCCACATAGCCAGTCTTCGTATAGCTGTACCACTTCCAGTCTGGTGCCGTGTTTGCCTATACTGAATGGATTGCCCCACTTGCTGGGCCTACCTATATAGACGTCATATGAGTCATATCTGCAATTGACCACTGTGGTTTTAGGCATATGCTTAACCCTCCTTCTTCTGTTTAGTATACGCCTTCTCAGCCAGACTTATTAGATTGCCTGTCAAGCTGCAGGCTGAATCAATAGCCTCGAAGAGCATCTTGGAGCTCAGGCTCAGCATGATTACAGAGCCTGCCACTGCCGGTCCTCGGCCATTCTCATCTGCTATCGTTACTGATATAATTACCTCTTTCATATGTTTAACCCTCCTTATCCAGATCAATCTCTTTGAACGAGTAGCCCTCAAATATTGAGATACACCCTGCTGTGTACATTCCAATGTCAATATCTCCCAGGATAGCATGGGAGTAAGTAAATGCACAGGAGGAGTGCCAGGGCGAAGACCGTTCATGAGTAATACTGACTAGTTTGGATATATCGTCACCGTCTTCATCAAAGAATGCCAGTTGTTTCGTGTCCACATGCTTAACCCTCCTTACCATTGCCTTTGCCACTGCCATGTACGCTATCCACAAACCTCAGCCTATCTAGCTCACCATCGCCACTGAACATCTTCTCAATGGTATCCCACATAGCTTCCTTAACCTTGAGTAGCTCAGACTCATAGGTATGCAGAAAGCTAAGTGTCGGATCTCGCAATGCCGCCTGCTTATCGACGTCGCGCATTACCAATCGAGCATATATGTAGCGTGGGGCTAATTCAGGATGCGCATATACGTCAGGTGCAGTGGAGCCTGTTGAGTGCTCGGGTAGTGGCTCTAGTTCGACGTAGGCGTAATGTGTCTGCTCGTAGTCGGCGACAGTATTAGGCACAGATAGCCAGGCAGCGCCTTCATTCTGCAATATACGAGTGCCTTTGAATAGTTCGTCCTTGGTCATTTGCCTGCTACCTCCTTCCGATGTTTGTAATACTCTTTGGATCGCGCGTTGTAGTCATCCCAATCGCACAATACACTCTCCAGGGAGCGGAGAGCCATGAGTAGGTTGGTGGTCTCTTCCGGCAACATAGAGGCGTCACTACTCATATTCGTGATAGTGGCGATTGCTCCACGTAGCCGTAGCTTATTCCAGTTACGCTCACGAGCCCACTGCTGACTGATTGTGGGTCCTGGCCGTGGAGGCTGCCCCTGTACTGCTTGCCAATGCCTTTTGATATTATCCTCTGCCATAATCTAGTCCTCCTTTCTATTGCTATTGCCGTCACCCACTACCAGCTCTCTCTCCTCAATTACCTTTTGCGCCTCCATCTCCCACGTTCGGGCATCGCCTAGTATGTAGATGGTGGTTCGGCCTTCAACCTTGAAGGTAGTGTACTGAGGTCACTTGGTAAAGCTGTCAGTGTAGGTGGCAGCCACATCAGCAACATCGTTGGGCGGTGTCAGCATAGTAGCAACCCATGCCACACCCAGTATTACAATTATAACACACGCAATAAACGCTAAGGCTTTTAATGTGCTGCCCATGTCATTACTCCTTCTGTAGCTGTATATCTATGCGCACCATTTCGGCTACCCGGTAAGCCTTGACGATATGCATATCAGTTTCCACTACCACTTTGCGATTGCCGCTCAATACACTATTCAGCGCTTCTGCAACAGTCTCATCTAATACAACACTGTATGTTAGTTTTGCGTCTGCCATGACTAATACCTCCCTATCTAATGTATAATGTATACTTGCCCCCAAGAGCATTTAATGACCTTACATAGCACCCTCTACTCGTGAGACCCTCCGGCTTTAGTTTATTTACCCTTGGAGCAAGTTATTGTCATAGTTATGCTGCAGTATCTATATCCCAGGAGCCTGTATGATACCACCCCTCCCGACTTTGATCACCTCTGACCCTGAATCGTTTGTTGGCGGCTTGTAAAGCAGTAGCTATGTCACCATCACCACCACCCTCTACACTATAGTTCTCCAGCAGGCCTACCGCAAATTGCGCTGCCTCTATTTCCATGTCAGTATGCTTCAGGCTATTGGATAGCTCTCGCACTCGTTGGTCCAGTATGCCACCCAGGATATCAGTGCCTGCTGCTTTGCTGCCACTGCCCTTGCCGCTATTGTTCTTATATTTGATTCTCTTCTTCAGGGTTTTATAGTGCTGCAGCGACCTGGCAGTTTCAATCTTCTGCCTGCCCAAATTCTCAATGCGCTGCTCAAGGCCCTCTGCCAACTCATCAAATATGTCGTCCAGCTGATCAAGGCTGGCAGGATCAGACACCAGTTGCGCAAACGAGATTCCTAACACTGAATACGCTAACTGCTCCACTCGATACGCATAACTAGTAGAGTCTTGGTAATTGACATTGCCTGTGCGGTCGTATTCGTCGCGCGCCATGGGATTAGACAGCAGCACATAGGCTTGATGTATGACATGGAAGGCGTCGGCAGAACCACCTTTGTCGGGATGAGTAGACCGAGCCATTTTGCGATAGGCGTCTTTGATGACATCGTCAGTAGCGTCAGGGTCAATGCCTAGTGTGTCGTAGGGGCTGGTGTTGGGTGTGGCTGCGGTCATGTGGCTGTCTCCTATTGCTGTTCTACTGTTACGTACATGTCTCCGGTAATTACCGGATTACAGCAGCTGGGGCCGTAGACTGCCCATTGCGTATCTGGATTCTTTGCGCGCTCCTTGAGGTATTGCTGCACTCTGCCTGGATCATAGCATTTACATTTACCGTCGATTACTCCAGATCCTACGCAGTTGTTTCTTATAGCTGGGCAATACTCCCGCATAAATTCTACCTGTAGCCTCTCTAGCTCTACTTTTGCATCTCTTCCGCTAAACCATGCCATTGTCTTTACCTCCTATGTATTCTATATGTTGACTATACAAAACTCCTTACAGTCTGGTTTATAAGCCTCGCCATCGCATGAGTCTTTATAGTGGATGCAGTGGTTGCAGTCTACCGGCGCCTCCCATAGTGCTCGTAATGGCCCACCCTCTTCATATATCTCTACGCAGGCGTCACATGGATCATCATATGGCGACATCTCCCAGTAGCGGCAGTCAATGCAGTATTGGCCAGGCTCATGCTCGTCATTATAGTCGCTATCTATGGCCATTACCCACTACCCCCTGCCTCTGACAAGCTGCTTCTCAACTATTGCTATTGTACAGTGCTGCGCTCCACCATGGGCCAGCACACACATCTTAATAAGGTCAAAGCCCCGTATCTTGCCCATGAATGTTGAGTGATAGCCAAAAGAAATAACTCTTGCATAGGGATGCAGTATCCTGGGCAGCTCATCCGCTACCCTCTTAAACCTGCTATTCCTGTGGCCATTATACATTTCCATTGATTTACGGTAGCTGTACGGCGGATCTAATATTACAGTTGTAAATTTATGTCCTGACCAGTTCATTACAAAGTCAAGTGAGTCCTCGTGGTACTCAGCTACCATTGTGAGCTCAAGGTCGTTGCGGACCTCATCTATGTTCAGCACAACCTTTCCGGCAAACAGATTAAGTGTAGGGCCAAAGCTATTATCCTCGACCCATTGTTTGATCTTAGGACACTCAAAGGTATAGCGTCGCAGGTTTGTTTTGATTAGCTCCATCTCTACTTTATTGCTCATCGCCATAGTCATAGCTATACACCTATTCCCAGTCTTCAAACGATGTCTCAGGCAACACATACTGCGCCAGAAACGGGAATTCCAATTCAGGGCCTTCCAGCGTCTTACCGGCTAAGTCAGGATTCTGGCGGCAATCGGTAATATACAGCTTGAATTCGCCAGGTGTCACTGTCTCTTTGCCATCCTCATCAGTCTCTGTGTCAGCCTCTTCACGATATGCATGGAGGTTAACCTGGACCCTGGCACCGGTATCACGGAAGCCGTCACGCTCCATATCCTTGGTCCGCTTATCGTTAATATATATGGGCCGCATCTTATGAATCAGTATCAGGTTCTTGTCGCTGCTGTAGCCCATGTCCATCATGCCTTTGAATTCAGCATTGACCGGAGCATATTGAAACGGCATGATCTGGGCCAGTTGACCAAATCTGGCTAACCTGAGCAGTGCCCATAGCTGAGTAGCGGTGTCAATGATAATAGTCCGTATGCCAGGTGTGCGCAACGCTGACTCATAGGCCTTCATGAACTTGGTCCAGGCCTCCTTGGCTACTTCAGGTGTCATGTAGTTGAGCAGGTTATAGATGATCACGCGCTTATCATCTACGAATTTGCCCACGACGCCTTCTAGGCCCACGTCGAGATTGAATAGTGCGATGTCGCCAGGTGCTGTCAGTGCAAAGTGGGTCTTGCCCTGTTTCTCAATGCCGATCACCGACACTACGAGTCTAGGCTTTACCGTATCGTCAGCTTCTACAAATCCAGCAGCCTCCAATGTCTTCAGTTCCAGTGCTGTTAAGTCTGCCATGTGCTACCTCCTATATGCTATATGTTATATCTATTTCACTACTATATTAAAGTGTTCAGCTATCATACGGTCACGATGCGATATTATCATGGCCCAGTTCTCTGCCAATTCCTCATCAGTGTATTCAATTCGCACTGTTACATATTGCGGTCCACTGCCTTTATAGTCGCCCATCAGATATAGTATCCGCATTACGACCACATTGACTGACAGCATATAGCAATACGATTTGGTCTGCACATGCCAATTCCAGTGGCGTTTGTCGGTGACGTCTTTGCGAGATGACTTCCAGGTGCATTTGTACTCTTCCAGGGCCATGGTGCCACTATCTACTGACGGTAATGGGTCATCGCCTATACCGTCTGGGCTACCTACTATACCATCTAGTTCGATTTCGTCGAGCCTGACCGCCATGCGATTGGCAAATGCAGCAGTCAGGGCATCTTCCCATATGAACCCTACTTCCATGGTCACCCACATGTCAGCTTTCCAGTTGCCGCTATATGACCAGCCCATGGTATGCTCTATATACTTGATAACATCGGTGAGGTGATATTTGCCAGTAACGTTGGCATCGGATCGTACTAGGCCACTGCCTTTTGCCGGGAACTTCTCATTTAGATATTGGACATCCATGTTAGTCGGCCTCCTCTTTGGACTTGGAAGGTTTCAGCAGCAGATAGTCATAGTTGCCGGGCATTCCCTGATGCTGAGACTTAAATATCTTAGTCAGCGATTTGCCGTAGGCCTGCTTCAGCATTTCGCTGTATATATCCCTGGTAGCGGCATCAAATACCGCCACTGTGGGTACTGTAGCCGTGTCTACTGCAGCAGGCACAGGTGGCAGCATTGCCAATAGCTCCTTGGGTGCAGCTACAGCAGCAGTGGTGCCTATGCCCAGTATTCTAAGGAATGTTCTACGTGTTATGGCCATGGTTATTTCTTACCTTCCTCAGACATCATATCGCCAACCATTAGGCTGACTTCCAACTTAACAGCGTATAATGCCCTCAATAATGTTAGCAATTTTGGTTCTGCCAGTAATCTCACCTTTGCCTCTTCTCTTATTGCGTCCGCTATATATTTGTAATCGAACCCACTATTTATCATTCGACCTCTTTGTGTTCTCTTTATATTATTATCAAGCCGTCGTCTTCCATATTAGGCTGCACACCCTCTACCTGTTTGCGCAATGCCTCTCTCACAGCCTCCTCCGGTGACACTATCAGCTTATCGCGTGTGGCTATGGTATCTGATTTGGCAACACCTGCAGCAGGACCAGTGGCAGCATTTGGATCGCCAGCATCCAGCTCACCTACAAACTCAGCAGTGAATCTCAGCTTGCCTACGTTGCGGTAGGTGATCTCAAATAGCTTGTTGCCTAAGCCTAGTCGAGTATGCAGTGGCGGCAGTATAGCCTCCTTCATATGAGTAGGTAATTCAAACTTGCTGATTGTAGGTTCAGACTTGGTCTTGGTGTCATTGGTCTCAGGCATTGGGAATACCCCCTACAGCTATCATGTAGTGCCGAAGGCAATCGAGGGCGAAATCAAAATATAGTCCACTTGAAAGCCCTCCCATTCGATATTCTTGCTCAACTTCAACAGCTATTAGCTGAAACAACTGCTCATTTGGCTGTTGAGACCCTGTTGCATTCTTGATGATCTTTTCCCGTTCAAGCTGTGCAGCTTCCGCCGTAGCCTGCTGCAATGCCTGCAATAGACTACGGCTATTTGGCATTCCCACTTGTTCCATTAATTGTTTGTAGCGGTTATCTGATAGCATATCAGCACCTCCCTCTACCTGCCCATTTCCAGTTAAGTTTAACAAGTCCCCAAGCTGCAATAATACACGCCAGCATCATCGCTATTATCCCTATACACATTATAATCTGGAGTGAACCGCAGCCCCACAAGTTTTGCGGAAACTCCATGTAAGCTATGTACCTCGGAAACAGTGTGGTTGTTGCCCATCCCACTGCCCATGGTACTGCAATAAGGATAGCTACCTCTACCAGCTTAAACCCTATAAATTTGGCTATTCTTTTTAGATCCATTATCTATCCTCCTGATTGGTTAAAGTGCCAGGTAGGCTACGATTAGCCACCCACCTGGCACTGCAGTACTACGCATTACTGCTACTAACTACTAACTACCACTTGTTATCTGCTATTCCATGAACACCACGCCGTCTTCCATGCTCCACGGCCCATCACCCAGGAACTCATCCTTGTGAATGCGCTGGACCACAGCAGACTTCCGGTCGTCGCCGTCCATGGCAGCAAATGCCAGCTTGGTAAGCGCCTTTTTGGGCACCCGGCCATCTTCAGCCTGTTCGATGGCCTCAAGCACAATGCCCGTGCAGACGTCGTCGATGTCAGAGGCATCACCACCTGCAGCTGCTGCATCAGGCTCAGCTTTGGCCTTGGCCTTGGCTTTGGGTTTGGCTTTAGCCTTAGCCTTGGGCGCCCCTGCCGCTGCCTTCTTCTCCCACGGTAGCCTCTTGATCTCGTCCACGACCAGCACCGTTTTGGCAAACTCCTTGCCGTCTTCAGCAGCGGGCTTATTGCTCTCCATGTTGTTCCAGCCTTTGGGCGCCGGAACCCGGATCATGTGCGCCACCATGCCATTGAATATGGTAGCGTCATTCTCAATCTTCTCCTCCGGGAAGCCACTATTGATGATGCTAGTCAGGAGCATGACCAATTTGGTACTGTTCTTCAACTCTGTGGCATTGCCGACAGGTATCAGCTCCTTGCCGTCAGCACTGGGCTGCCAATCCTGGGCTCTACCCACAGACCAGTAGTCGGATACGTCCTCGCCGGTATCGACGTCTTTGCCAGCCATATTGAAGCATGGTGCCGGTGTAGCCTTGCCTTGATAATCGAACATGACAAACTTGCAGTCAACACACTCCATGGTGAAGTCGTCCAGCAATCCACCTGCTACTGCATCACTTGGTTTCAAACTTACGCCTTGTTCTGCCATATGTACTACCTCCTGTTAAGCTATTGCTGATTGGGTTTGGGTCCCAGTGTTACTGACCATCCACACAATGTGGCTTTCGGGAATGTTGCGGTCTTAGACAGGCCGTCAGACACTGCTCCATATTTAAATATGAGCATCGTCTCGTTGTCACAGACTACCCCCACGTTTCTGAACGTAAAGGTGTGGCCAGTGGGCGTGAAAATACATAGGATGTCGTATCTTGGCTCTGGCGATGTTGCTGGTGCTAACTCTTTGTCACGCATTGACCTTTCCTTTTCTGCGTTCCAGCCAGCTGGCCCCTCTCCACTTCCACCTACTACTGTTTGACTATCATCTGGTACTCCTGGTTTTGGCATTCTCTCTTCACCTCCTTTCATGGATCTATCTCTATTATATTTTCATTATGGTCTATCCACGCTCGTATAGGCAGAGGTGTCGAGCATAGGATCTTCATGTACGCTGCACCCCTGGTTGTTGTGCTGTGATAGCCCTTGCCTTGGTGGTATTCAATTAATCCAGCTACTGACAACTCAGCATAGGCACTCCTTACTGCAGGAGCATGCATTCGTGGATGAGGCGCTCCAGAAACGTGGCAATGAATTAATATTTCAATATCGTTTGGTGTCATGATTTAGTCCTCCTTTCTATGATTGGTGCTGACAGGTGGATTTTATAAACCATTTACATCACCCAGCTAAGTGAAATCGGTTAACCATTAAAACCTGTCAGCATTAACTCTATCCCTTGCCCATAGCCACAGGTGGCCTCGGTATAGTCACAGCCTTTTGATACGCCTGCATAAACCACGCTGGCGCAAACTCCCTGTGCCTGCCCATGAACCATGTAATGTTATCGTCTATTATAAATGTCTCGCAATGATCATCAGATGCTCTAACACCTCTGCCTGCTGCCTGCACAAGCTCCTGCATTGCTATATAGGCGCCGTAGTCTTTGTCAGCTTTCATGCGGGCCTTAGTAATCTTATTGCGGCCATCTGGATAACTGAGCTTGCCAATGATCTGGTACTCGCATGTAGCATATGGGAAGTCATAGCCAGTCGTGATACTTGGACTGATCAGCACTTTAGGCGCCTTACTCCGCTTAAACGCCTCCACTTTATCAAAGGTGTCGCGTTTGGCATGACTCATCATGGCATCTCTATAGCGGCTATTGGCCATTAGGAAGTCCCGGCGCTTATAACTGGTGGTATGGACTATGCCTTTGCGATCTAGGCGCTGCCCTATTATTTGATCAATGCGGCTAACCCATAAGCGTAGGCCAGCGTTATCAGTGCGCCAGTTCATTCTGACAGTAGGTATATGAGTTACTCTGCGATTTGCCAGTGGAAAGCTATGTGGGTACTCCAGCAGCTTATAGTCAGCATAGGTCACACCCAACATCTCGGCTGTCTTGGCACATATAAACGCACTGGTCAATATAACCTTAGACACACCGCAAAACAAATACGACTCACAGTAGCGGGCTGCCCATAGCGGACTGAATGTCAGCCGTTCCAGATCAGTGCTAATATCGACCACCCAGGTATCGTCTATGCGGGACAGTGCGGCAACATCACGCTGCATATTCTGGTACTGCCTATACTTGCGCTGTAGCTTACGGTTGCCGGACTCTACCTTTAGTGCAGACTTCAACTCATCTATGTCGAAGTCCAGGCGATCTAATGTGGTGGTGGCCCACAACCCCCATGCCTTATTGGACATACTCAATAGGCCTTCTATAGGCAGTAGCTCTTGGGCTAACTTTGACCGCTTCTTATCAAACTCTATACTGATAAACGCCTCTACTGCACGGGTGGCGTTATGGGCCTCATCGCAGACTATGGTATCAAAGTGGCCAAGACCCTCTTCTGTGTATTTATTGAGTGACATCCAGCATGCATAGTTGGTAACCACTATATCAGCGGCTCTGGCTTCCTCCAGGCGATTGTAGTAATCGCATTCACCCATGTCCTTCAACATACAGTGGAGGCCAGCCTTACATGGGCCATCTTCAGCAGTGACCCATGGCGAATCCATGAAGTTGCAGTTGTAAGCATTGCGGCCTCTGATGTCTACTATGTGTTCGCTGAAGTCATTCAGGAGCTGGGACTGTAGCGCCTTGGTACTCGTTAATATTACAGTGCGGCCACCTTGCAGTAGTGCAGTGGCCATGTACATTAATGATTTGCCAAAGCCGGTAGGACATACTTGAGCGGTGACGCGATATGGGCTGTCGATTGCATCCTCTACAGCTTTGCTTTGATATTGGCGCCAGGTGTTGTATGGCAGGCCGAATATGTCAGGCGGTGGTAATTGGTCATTGGCGACATTGGCTATAGTATTGGCGCTGGTGTTCCCGGTCATGCGGTTTGTGCCTCCTGCTAATCAATTAATTATGCGGTTACCTTCGATTTGAAATCACAAAGTGGAGCGAGGCAGCCTACAATATGACCGCATTTAGGACAGGCCAATTCGGCTGCATCCTCTTCAACAGCTGGCTGAGAGGTGCCCCAAGCTCTAATTAAAGCGTCTGTTTGTGTTTCAATTTCTGCGTAATGTGCTTCGCCTGTCATGGATAATTCACCCTCTTCCAGATTTCTAAACCACTCGGCTTCATCAATAAGGGCTTTAATCTGGTCTAACTTTTCGTAGTTCATAGTGGCCTCCTACTTACTGTAACTGCTTCTTTGTTCGTCATCTGTCAATACCTCCTCAATATCTCTCACGCATTGCAGCATATTTATCAGCTCCTTCTCCTCTGCTGCAGCCTTGCCACACTTAATACCCATTACCGCATATCTCGGTGTCGGCTTATATACTCTGGAGTGCAGCACATGCCATCTCGCATATAGATAGCTCCACTCCCGCCTGGTATAACCACCTTTGTCCATCAGCTGCTCCAGGATCATTAGTTCTCGCTCAGGGTGGTCGTCATAGGCACCGCGCTCTCGCTCTGTACGGTAGCCTAACAGGAATGCATTGGATGTGGTCTTGTAGCCAGCCTGCTTATGGCCATGGTTCGTAGTGCGATGGCCACAGCTGGTTAGCTTGCCGGACAGTAGCTTATCGCTAGTAGCCATTATGACAACGCCACAGCCACACAGACACCTATATAGGTCACGGCCCTTGGTATCATGACCAGCATGCCTGAGCACGGTCAGTTCGCCAAACACCATATGGCGCTGTATATTGGTAGTGGTCTGGGTATTGGTATTGCGACTGGTCATTGCCATCATGCACCTTGTTTAAAATGTTTCAAACTGGCCTTGGGCGACTCTGTCAGTAGGTAGCCGTAGCTGCTGGCCAACTCCTCTTTATATGTGTCCTTCCAGTAGCCGTCCGGCATGGCATCCATATGCTTCTGTACCACCAACAGCAACCGACGTGCTTGCCCAGTGCTGCCATGCGACATATGAGCAGATATGCGGGCGCCAATGCGCTCAAATAATGCACTGAACTCCGACGCAAACTGCTCATCTCGCAACACCTCTATGATTGCATCCACCTGGGCCAATACACTGGGCACTGGCGCCAACGCATCCAGAAAATGCATATGTCGCAGGATAGCGTGCCGCAATAGATCACCTTGTGACCTATATGGAAACTTCCTGCTGCTGACTACCCTATCTATCATCTGGGCATGTCCCGGTTGGAGCCTGAACCATAGTTTGGTGTTGTGGCCTTTGGTGTCGCTGGCTGGAACTTGGAAGACTGTGTGGTCCAACGAATTCAAATTGATAACATTGGTATTGGTATTGCCGCCTTCAGATCCACCACTACTGTTGTTGTCTGTCATCAAGTAACTCCTCGCGTATTGATGTGGAGAACTCCCGACAGGCAATAGCAAGGTCTGCCATTCGGTCATGGCGCGTTGCCAGCAATATGGAGCCGACAACGATGGCCAGGGCATTCTGCATACGTTCGGGAGTGTCTTCTAGGATATTGGTCAGGTCTTTGTGGTCCGGCATGTTGCTTTCTCCTGTGTGTTATTGGAAACGGATCGCAGGGTATAGGGCGTGGTATTGTGCTGTCAAGGGTTAAATTTGAATAGCGGTGGAGGGCTTAGGCAGCTGAATATGGATGCGGATATCGGCATATAGGCTACATATAGCTGCAGCACTTCGATTACCTAATATAGCCTATATTCTGCTGCAGCGCTTCGGTAAGCTATATATGCTCATATATCACCTCATATCAGCCTCATTGTCTTTATACAGTCTTGCTTTCCAGGTAGTTAGAGACACGGAGACAGAGAGACACGGAGACACGGAGACTATAGGCTTACAGAAGAGCCACAGCTATTAGGCTACTCAGCAACTCACTATACCAGCTACACCACTTCGATTATAAACCAGCCACTTCCTCATAGGACGCCATAACATGCAGCTTGTGAAAATAGCCCCACGCCATACGGACTACTCTACATTTAATATGCCTTCTATGCCACCGGTCAGCCCTAAACCTCAATTTATTTAGCTTTTGTAGCCAGGTCTTGGTAGGCATACGATCTCTATATTCCATGTCTCTCCGTTCCATGACTTCAAGATAGGCATCAGCCGCTACCTTCTTTGTGACAACCGGGTCAGAATCGACTCTACAAAGATAACCATGAACATATCCACCTCTGATTGATGTTGCTCTAATTATTGGCACACTTTCTCTGTCACAGACAAATCCAGTTGGGATAGCGATTGCTCGTTTTAGCAGTTTGATATATATGACAAATGGCTCAAAGAACTGGACATATTTGTAATCTATTTCGATGACTTTGGGATTTATGCTTTTCATTAGAGCTCTCCTTCTTTTTCCTTGACAGGTTATCCCACAGCTGGTACAATCCACAAAAACATTAAGGAGGCCAGCCATATGTTAACTCAGAAACTGATAAAAGAACTTTTTGTTTATAAAGAGGGCCTTTTGTGTTGGAGGACCACGGGTCAAGAGGCCTGCCCTCGTTCATTTGTTAAAGGCTATAAGACTGTTAAAATCAAAGGCAGGAACTATAAACAACATAGAGTTATATTTCTGTATCACCATGGATACTTGCCCAAAGCTCTCGACCATAGAGATAGAGTGAAGACCAACAATAAAATTGATAATCTACGGCCTGCCACCAAAAACGGTAATAACCATAATGTGGGCCTATCGAAACATAACACCTCCGGGTATAAGGGGGTCTATTTTCATAAGCCAAGAAACAAATGGCGCGCCATGATAAAGATAAACAAAAAGCAAATAACACTGGGAGGATTCAATACTAAAGAAGAGGCAGCAGAAGCATATAACAAAGCTGCCACCCTTTATCACGGCAAATTTGCATACATAAATAAGATACCTTCTGCCAGTTGATATAGGTAGCCTTCGCGATATTTCATTGCCTAGTACCTCCCGCTATACTGAAAGTGAATCCACTCCACAATATTACCCCACTCATTGACATATCGCTTATAGTAGCCGTAATATTCATGTCCTAATGCAGCCTGCATCTTGGCAAGAATAACCTTTCGTTTAACTGTTGGAGGCAGGTGTCTGGTGCGTAGATCAAAGGCACAGCATACCAGGTGTTTGCTATTGGGTTTGCCACCTTCGCATTCTTCTGCACCACGAGTAATCCATACAGGAAAACCTGCAGGAAAGAACACACAGGCTATTTGCAATATCAGCCCCACAGGAGGAAAGATATAATGCTGAGGCCTGAATAACACTCCCGCCTTTGTATAGATATCAAACTCATTGCAGGACACTGGTTGATCAGACATTATTTCCTCATCGCCTCCTTAACTACTGCAATCATTTCCTCTTTTGTTAGCTGTCCCTTTTTGATGTCTCCAACACTTTCCTTTATCTCGGCTATCTCTTTTACCAGGGTCTTAATCTGCACTTGGATAACTTTGTTGTCAGCTTTACACTCGGCAACCTTCTCCTTCTCCTCCGAGAATGCATCCATACCGCGATGAACAGAAGGGACGATGCATAATACAAGTCCAATCATAATGCTGCCAAGAGTAGTATAGAATTTGACGTTGCTAACCTTGGCTTTCACACAGCCCGGAAGTTTACTTAATCCAGATAGGTTATCTTCACCGTATAGCGTAGTTTCATGAGCATTGAGTTTATCCAATATCCGCTTTTCACAGTCTTTGTCGGAACAGGTCATGATTATATCTCCTCATCAGGATCGGCCATCTCAGGCCACTCTCTACGGATTTGACGTTGAAGTTCATAGCCAACTATCTCTAATGCTTTGCTATCAAGTTTGAGTGTATATTCTCCATCGGACTTTTTAAAGACTCGTAGCCACATTGTAGGACCATATAAGTGTGAGCCACCTAATCGCTTAGGATCATGCCCTTCAAGCTGTGCATGGTTTTCTCCACATAAGACTATCCGAAGATGCTCAAAGTCAATGTGCTTGACGTAGCCCTCTGGCAAGCGTTTAGGCCATGTGGTAAACCAATTACTTAACCAGGACATTCTCTTTCTCCACCACGATATCTTCAGCCGCCTTGTATCCATTCTTCCGTAGCCATTCAGCCCCACCTAAATGGCCGGTATCAACAATATCACCAACCCCTATCGGCTTAATCTCACACTTAATCCGCTTAGGGTCAGCTATGTATGCAATCGTATAGTCAACGCCAGCCTTGGACCATACAGGCCCCTTGCGGTCAATAACTTGGCTGTATTTGCCGGTCATGGTTCCCTTGACAGAGGCTTGAATAGAAGTAAAATTATCCTTGTAGGCATTATATACAGCTTCTATAAGAACTTCCTCCTCAGTCATTTTGCGGTCAGTCACCACCGCCGTCTTAGCATCAACCACCTTGAGGTCGATTACCGGCTTGGCTGGAACCTCGGGCCAGATCAAAAGCGTTCCAGGAAAGGCAGGGGTTGACCATAATAGGATTGCCAGTATAATTAAATATCTCATCTTCCCATTATCTCCTTTATCGTATCTGAGTTGTAAATGTTCATCTGCTCTGCCGCCGTAAGGTATCGAGCGAATAAGCCACTGGCGGCTACATCACCGGCAAGAAATAAGCCTGTCCCCTTATTGTAGCTCCCCATTTCAAACCTTGCACAAGTGTCAAAAAGCGCAGCAGGAATGCCTCCAGTTGGGGTAGATGCGACTGCTGAACCGTTGACGTAGAAGGTGAAAGATGTTGAGGTCTTATAGCTCCACCCCACTAAATACCACCCTGTCTGATTATTTGGAAAAGGAGCAGCATCAGAATCAATAAGAATATTTGTCGTACCATCTGCTGATAATGCACCTCGCAGCTTTCCGGATGTTAAAACCTCTATGGCGTAACTATAAGTCCCCGCTGCTTCCCACTTACTCATTAACATATAAGTGGTAGCTGGTATGCCATCATCCAGTCGCAAAACCGCAAACCCGCTCAAGTCCCCTGTCACGGAGTAGGCTGCCTTGCGGATCTCAATGCCTGTAATCGCATTGACATTGAACAATGCTTCCTCTGTGCCCCAGGTGCAATGGACTCCGTTGGAATCGCAGTCTGTACGCTCTTTAATACTAATATTATCCCAATATGTTACGTCGCCAATAGCATAGGCACTTGAATAAGAATAGAGATAGAGTTTAAAACTATCATCTATCACTACGTTCATTCCTTGCTCGACCCAAGCATCCTGTGTTGTCTGCCCTGTGGCATCTGCAATATAATCGGCACCACTATTATAATACGCCCTGAGACGTATAGCATTACCGCTATTTGTACCAAGATCATAATGCTGCGTACTGATTAAATATGATTTGCCTGCATCTAATGTTGATAAATTCGAGTCTTCCAGGGCATAGGCAAACCAACCGTCACCTGAATGCGCCTGGATCAGTTTCATCGAGTTTGAAGAACTGTCGTACCCTCTATCCGCACTTTGGGCAGCAGTACATCTGACAGCATTATCTTCTGCGTCCAGGCTTGCCATTGCAGTTTCATTGTCGCCATTGACAACCTTCTCAGTAAAAGCCTCCCCACCCCCCACCGTAGCGCTCAACACCCCTTTCTTTCGCTTTCCGGTTGCGTCGGTCAGGATCACCTCATAGTCTGCGCTATTGTAGGCGGAGAAGTCCAAGGCATCCCAAGCAAGCCATGAGGCAGTAGCGTGAAACGAGCATCGGATGTCTGCGCTGGTCAGGCCGGTCCATGAAGCGATAACTTCCTGTTGTGCAAAATCATCAGTACCGTCAGCATGTAAATACGTAGCATTCTCTATGAACTCCTTAGCTCCTATCCCCTGCTCAAGATGATTGCCCCCACCTGAGCCATCTGTCATAAAGGAGCCGTCCCCGTACATTCTGGCATCGCCCTGGTTAAAATAGAAAAAGCAATCTGCATAAGTGTCCGGTTCCAGGCCGGGGAAGGTCTTGCTGTCAAAGGCTCCTCCTGCAAAGGCAAAAGGGGGATATGACAAGAGGCCGATCAGGATTGCTATTACTAATTTCTTAAACATATCAGCCTCCTTTACTGGTATTCTACAATTATATAAATAGAAGATGATGCTGTAAATGCTGCCAACGCCTCAAGTTTGACATGAATCTCATTAGTACCGTCAGCATCATAAAGCTGTATCACTTCCTTAAATTCCCATACCTTAACAATCCCTGTATCATCAGCGTGATCTTGTCCGGCCTCAGTAAACGTAAGTCCTGTAGCTGTTGGAGTAGCAGTTAACCGTTGATTCTCTACTGTAGCACCTAAGAATCTAATAAGATCATACTTAACAAGTCCAGCTGAGGTGTCGACTGTATCAGTTGTATCTGTAGCAGTCACCCCACCGTTGGTTTCAGTGTAGGATAAATTAAAGCTATGATCCCATATTAAAAGGTCTTCTGTATAAGCATCAGTTTCATAGAAAGATATACGAAAACTGACATCAGTATCAGCTGTAGGATCTGTACTTATATATACTTTAAGATTACGCACAACAGGATTATTACCATTAATACTTGTCATATTTCCTGTCTGCGTAAGATTGCCAGCATGGAAGCCGGTTAAAATAGATATACCAAGATTAGCTGCACCAAGATTGAGGTCAGTAAAACTACCTGCTGCAGGGGTAGTGAGTCCGATGGTAGAGCTATTTATGACACCACCGTCAAAGGTTGACCCATCAATATCAGCAGTATCAATGTCGTAGTTTTCTAACCAACCACCTTCTGTAATTGGTACACCGTCATTGGTTTCGCTGTCAGCATAGGCTGGACAGGCACACAGTAGTACCGCCAGCAACACTGCCACAACTGTACTGTATAGTGTTTTCATTATGCTAACCTCCTTGCAATAAGTTTGATGCCCCAGGTACGGCTATTGGCATTGGCCCAGGTCACCACCATCAGGTCATTTGCATTACACTCCAGCTTTGGGTCCCAGCGCATGTCTTTGTCTTTCTCAGTGTTCATGGCGCGATCCCAAGGCTTGTAGTCGAACTGGCTGCCACTGGCTGCATCCTTATTAACTTCCAGGTCCTCTACTGTGGCACAGGCGGTGTTCAAATGTATCTCTATGCTTTCAGTCAGGTAGCGCTCATCCATTGTAATTGCTACACGCGCTACCTCGGTGCCCGCAGGTGTGCCTGCTACAAATTGGCCGGGCCTGACCCTGACATCGAATGTATTGGTAGCCACTGCATAGATCATCTTGAGACCATTCAGATACTTGAGTGGCGCAATAAACCCTGACAGGTATATAAGGCTGCCTGCCAGGTAGCCATGACCGGTACATTCTAATTGTACTGTATCGAAGTCATTGCCTGTTGAAATTACAGCAGCAGCTGCAGTAGCTATGATGGTGTTGCTGAGCACTGCTGCCCCTTTGAACTCGAATACGTCTGCTGGTTGTCTTGGATTCATTTGGTCACCTCAATTTGGGTTATTGGTTATTGTCATTGCTGCTGCTGCCTTGCTGCTGTACTAGCCTCTTTAGATCACGTAATGTACGAGTAGGGAATGATAGCTGGGACGTCTGAGTAGGTGCAGTGTTGGCTGCAGGTTTAACTGTTGCCTTAGCTGACCCTGCTCCACTCTTATCCTTAATACCCTTCACCTTGGTCATATACCGCTTGTTAAAGTCAGTCATGTACTTGTCCATGCGGATCTTAACCTTTTCTATTTGCACATTACGCTCACTGGTTGATAAACGCTTACTGCCTTCTATTTGCTTTACAGTAGACCGCTCGAATTTAAGCTGCTTCTGTATGTATTGGGCATATGGGACTAGAGCCAACTGAGCCTGTTTGGACTTGTTGATTTGCTTAATCATATCAGAGTCATTGGCAGTGGTCCAGTAGTCTCGTTGCTTTATGGCATACTTGATATCAGCTAAGTTGTCATGGTAAGCAGACCTAGTATAAAATTCAGACTTGCCACTATAGAGGCGACGTGCGAATGGTATCTCCTTGGCCTGAATGGGCTGTGAGGTGATGGCTTTGGCAGGCACACTAATGGTATTGGACATGAATTTGCCCAGGCCACCTGTTGCGGTGTCTACTAACATGTCTACTAACTCAGGCGATATATCTACTACGAAATCACCACGCGGGTCTATGCCAGCAGGATCGCCGCCTGTGAGCTCAAATAGCTTCTTGGTGACCCACTTGGACGGCTCCCGGCAACTGGACCAGTATAGCTGATAATTGGGCTTGGCCACATCAAATGGTGGCTGGTCAGGTCGCAGTGGGTTACCTGCAAAGTTCTTGTTTTCATTCCATTGGATAACTGGATCACTGATAGTAGGCGACAGGAATTGCCCTAATGAGACGTCGCCGCCTATCGGATTAAAGCTGGATATGGTAGAGCTTGCCATACGGCCTAGCATATGGCCCATGTCTAGAGGTTTACCGCGTGGGTCTATTGCTTCGCCTATGAGCTGGCCTAATGTGTGGAATACGTTAAAGCCCCACGGTAGCGGGATCTTGAAGTAGTCGCCGTCGCCCCATGGCCGCATCAGTACTAAGTTGTGATCCTTGACATAGTCCGGGATCTTGTCATAGCGGTCTTCACCATCGTCATCCTGGCCACCTAAGCTGCGATTGAGGGCGTCTAATGCAGCGGCTAATGCAATAGTGCCATAGACCATATTGCGAGTGGTGCTGCTGGTTGCAATGGACCTGATTACATTGACGTTGCCCTGCATGGAGGCGTTGTAAAACAGATACATGGCATTGGCATAGACGCCTAAGTCGCCTTTGCGAGTAAAGTTGACTGTGAGGTTCTTGGCTAACGATATCGCCTTGGTCTTGCTCATGCCCAAGTCATTGACGGCGTGGTAGTAGGCTGAGAGCCGGACGCCATTTTCAACTATGGTATTGTAATCGGTTATCAAATCTAATGCGCCACGTATGATACGGCGGGCGCCACCTTTGACACCAGGCTTTAGTGTTCTGAGATGAGCTTTTAACTTTGCCTCGCGCTTCTCAATATTCTTGTGGTGGTCTATCCAGCCGGTGACGCCACCGAGTCGTTCATAGTCGGCAGCTGCCTGGCCCCAGGCATCGTCTGCTTTGACATTGCCCTTGAGCATGCGACGGATGCCGCCCATGGCATGACCATTGAGTACGCTGCCCAAGACTGCGGCCTTAGTGTGTTTGAGTTTGGTAGCGCCTAATGTATAGCCAGCCATTTGAAAGTCCCGGAAGAAGTTGCTGATAATGAATTCAGGATTAAAGCTGGTATTGATCATAGCTAGATAACGATTAACAGTGGACATTATATTGACGAAGGCGCCTGTAGAGCGGCCACCTAAGTTCTTCATGGTATGGACTATGCGAGCAGCGTGGTAGTTGGCGTCGTTAAATGTTATGGTATGTTCCTCACCGTTAATGGGGACCACTAAGACGTTGTCCGTGAACTTATAGAATATGTCACGGCCAAATACCACTTCACTCAATGCCTTGGGTAGCCCAGTGAATAAGCTGAGTTGGCGCCCATCACCTTTGCGCTGCTTGAGCATAGGTTTGAGCTCCTCAGCGTCCACAGTCCATAATGAGGGTGCATTGACACTCTTGGCGAAATTATACAGCGCACGGCCTACCACAGCCTTCTCAGCGCGTATCAGGGTGGCTTCATGCTGTGCTATGATATTAGAGAATATGTTGGTAGCGCGTGAGCCTGCAGCACCAGTGAGGCGACGCTTAACGCCTTTGCTGGATAAGCTGAAGCCTTGACCAATGACAGGTAGTGATTTGCCTTTGCCTTCACGCTTGAGAGGTATGTAGTGGGCATAGGCACTGCGCATTGCCTGGACTGCAGTGGCGTCCATGAGGCCTTCAGATTCTAATATGGTCAAGGTGGATTCTGTAATTGCATGGATGCGATTGGCAATATCAGGCATATATTGGTCACCCTTGAAATGATCTAATATATAGCCGGACTCCTCATTGGTCATGCCTGACAGTGCTTCGTTATGCTCAGTGCCAGGATTGATCTTGCGCAGTTGGGCGTTGGCTTCCGGCGCATGCAAGGCGTAGTTGTAGAGCTCGCAGTCTTCTAATGAGTGGCCGGACTTGGATATCAGCTGCTCCAGTGGTTCTACGTGGTCGTGAGTGAATAGGGTAATGCGTGCCGACGCCTTAGATGTATAGACCTCTTCAGCCTGGTATGCGTTATGGGCGTCATCTAATGGTGTGGCGGTCTCTAGCTCAACGCCTTGCTGAATACGCTTCAGTGAGTTAAGGCGGTCCTGCAGCTTGAACTGCATCAGGTCAAATACATAGCGGCCAGGGCCATCAGTAGGCATATTGAAGCCTTCCGGTGATGCCGGGTTATGCACTTGGGCATAGGCTCTGGCAGCGTTGCGTGCCGAGTCTTCGTCAGTGGGTAGTGGTGCGCCAGGATTGATAGTGCGGTATTCAGCAAGTTTGCGCGATACCCAGTCGGCTTCTGGCTTGGTACGGGTAGCGAACATGGTTTGACCTTTATACAATACAGAGTCACGCATCTGTGAGGTGACTGCAACTGAATGCACAGGCTCCATTTTAGCACGGAAGTCTGTAATTGATATGCCTGATTCTATATCGGCTGTGGGCACCTTGACATCCTCCACTTTGCTGCCCCACTGCTTAACATACTTGGCAGCGAACCCCATTAGCTTCTCGTCATAGAATGCCTTCATGCCGAAGCCACCTATAGATAGGTCGTCGCCTGTTATGGTGCCATTAGTAGAGGAGCTGGCTATGATTTGCTGTGCCATCTTCTTGCCTATGATATCGACTAATGAGACTTCGCGGCCACCTATAGTAGTGGTGCCGATGAGTGGTATCATATGGTCGAATTGGGCCGTGCCTGATTTGCTGGCTACTATATGGACCATAGCCTCTGCTGCAGCATGAGGTACAGCCATCCGCTGAGCAGCAATTAGCTGATCAAGCTCCGTGCGTTGGCCTGGAGTTAAGTCTTCCATGGGTAGCCTACGCAACTGCTGGTAGCGCTCGTAGCTATCGCGACCGGTTATAGCTTTGGGTATTGTCGGCGTTTGTTTACGCTTAGTCCAGGCTATCTCATCCACTTGCTGACGTAGTGCATCACTATACCGTGCGATCTGCTGTATGCCAGTGGTCCAGCCTATACGGTCATAGCCGCCTTCAGCTGCCATACGCAGCATACGTTTGAATACGTACTCATGCCAGTTGTTGAGTAGCGGCGCAGGTGCTGCTGCATCGTTTAATGCCTTCCACTTGTCTCTGGCTGCCCCCTCTATATCTATTAGCCTATCATACTCTATACGCTCTTCTGACGTGAACGATGGCGAGCGCTCAACTGTGGAGCCCTTATTGTCATAGACTGCAGCTCTATATGCATTCGTATTAGCTATGGCCTTATCTAACACTTTACGGGCAGCAGCAGTAGCAACATCGTCCCGCATACCCTTCTCCTTAGCTTCCTGCAGCCAATCACTCTGTATCTCCTCTATGAACAATACCCTATCGCCGTTGTCTGCTATACGAGTATTGAATCTGACATGCGCTATAGGATCTATGCTGCCATAGTGCTGGTATGTAGGGCGCCATGTACCTTTGGACTCCATGTCACCAGGCCATGTGAATAGCAGCTCGCGGTAGTCGGTGCCGCCAGAGCCGCTGCCTAATTGATAGGTGGGGTACTTATATGAAGGCACTTGTCCAGGTGGTAATGCAGCGGGCTCAGGCAGTATACCAGCACCTACAGCAGCCACATCGGGTTGGCCCTGCCCAAAGTCAAATGCTAATTGGTTCTCAGGCGTAGGCAAGTAGCCTTCTTGGCGATCCTCTGCTGCCTGTTCCTGTAGCTCCCGCTGCTCCTGTAGGTCATTGTAGTAGTCGTGGGCTGCCTCCACAGCAGCATCATAGCTGTCATAGTCGCCCTCAATGTCGCCAGGGCCATTCATATATACACCTGAATCATACCCCCTGGCAAATATGTTAAAGCCATGGTTAGAATCGTGGTATACTTCCTCGGCGTCTTCCCAGGCCCTCTCACTGGCCATATTCAAAGCACTGTCCATGGCACGGTCACGTAGATCCTGCATGTCATCTTCCGGTATACTGTCGCGGTCAGTTATGGTATCGGCGTCTTCTTCATCTACCTCGTTGGCTAAGTAGTCATCTACTAATTCGGTGAGCTCATCTTCAAAGTAGAACTCCTCTGCCTGTTCCTGTGTATATTCTGGATCAGGTTCAATAGTGGTGCCATTATCGAATTGAGGCGGCTCAAATTGGTCACCGGTTACATCCTCTGGATAGGCGCCACGGTCAGCAGTAGGTGGCTGCTCTATGATCACCAACTCCTGCGACTTAATATACTGCCTGAATGCTTCCCTATCGAATGTGCCCTGCTTGTCGGTGTTGGCTGCTAGCCATTCGGTAACGCCATACCATTTGAGCTCATCAGGCTTGACTCTGCCACGGCGCTCCAGCCATGTAGGTAGTGATTGAGCTTTGGCTGGCATGTCAGGTGCGGCAATAGATGTTAGTAGTGCTGAGTGCTGCCATGGTGCTATGGTGGGCGCAGTGGCCAGAGAGATGTTGCCTGTGGTAGGCGAGAAGGTGCCACGGTTGAAGATGGACTTGATCTGGTTGGGATTGAGCGTAACCCATACATCGTGTTCCGCTTCTGTATAGACGTTTTCATCTGCGAAAGCCTGGTCTTTAGGTATGTATACCCCATCACGCCCTAATCGCTTGGCTTTTTCAATAAGCCTTTTTGGGCCTAGCTGAGTGTTCTCCCTATGAGTTGACACCATCGGATTTTTAATGCTCAAATACACTTGACTAACATTATCGCCGTATTCAACTGCCTCTTGATCACTTTCTATAAACCATGCGCCTCCACTTCGTTGGCCCATTATATAGTTATTTTCAGTGTCAGATCCATGATATACCACCAATGGCTTACCATCAGCACCTACCACCTTGCTATTGCCAAACCACTTCTTAAACGCCTTAGTATCAGTCATTGCCTTAGCAGCAGTAGCTAACTTAGCCCATGCTGACTTGGCATATTGCCGCTCAGGCCCTGACACCAATGACCCTGACATAATATCAGCATCACTAATTGGCGCTGGCTTATTCTGCTCACTGACATAATTCAGCAGACGTTGTTTAGCAGCTACTGTCATGGGCTTGCTATAGTATCCGGTAAACATCTTAGCGAAGTAGTCCTCTGGCCTGCTGAAACCCTTACCGCGCAACGCCTTACCCATGCGCTGCAGAAATGCTCTGATCTTCAGAAACATCTTGCGTATCCAGTTTGGATGCTGCGTAAACTTATTAGGCTTCTCCATGAATGTGACAAAAGCATCCATGGCTGATTCCTCATTGCCATTGAAGTGTTTGAGTAGGCTAGCCTTTTGTTTGGCAGTCATGCCTAAGTCTAATATCACATGGCCTGCTTCTTCCCAGGTAGCGCGTCTAATCTCACTGGCAGTGGCCTCATATGACAGCTCTACTAGGTAGCGTATCTGGGCCTCTATATTGCGCAAGTAGGGTGTGGTAGCGCCTAATATGCGGTCTAGTTGGCCACCATGCTCAGTATACGACTTACTGAAGTCTTTGCCCGACAGTGATATGTATTGTTTGAATTCCAGGTCTACGTGAGCCAATAGAGCATCAGACATTCCTGCCTCACGCATCCAGGATTTGATATTGCCTACCAGTGTCTTGTTGCGGCCATACTGCTTAGGCGTAATGCGAGGCGCTACTCCCTCATATGCTAATGCGGGATCTTGTGAGGCAAACTTGGACATTCCCTCATAGAGAGCTTTGGCTTTCATCTTTTGGGTTATGGGGAGCATCCAGACTTCGGTGGGAGTCGCTGACCCTGCATATTTTATTACATAGTCTACATTGCCAGACTGTTCGGATAAGTACTGATCTGCCTCCACTTTCGTTGCAAAGTTTTCAACTATTTCATCAAGTTCTATATCATAAACACCATACGGAAAATCCTCTGGTTGCTCATAGTTTTGCGCTCCAATTTCAGTCGTTCCAACCTTCGCCTTGCCCCATGCAGGCTTATTGAAGAATTTATTTATAGCGGCAGGTAGGATCTTATCATAAAACCCTTTCATACCTTCGCCACCTACTTTGAGGTCGAGGCCCTGTAACTTTCCACTGTCTTTGCCTGAATTAACTATCTTTTCAGCTACATCCTTGCCAATTAGTTCTTCAATACCATTTGAGTCAAGGCCTCTTCTCTCTATCTGGTCGCCTGTATGAGGATAGGCAAATATGGTATATTTTCCATCGGACTCTTTTTGGTATGTGACTTGGGATACTTGCTTACTCAGATCGTATCTATCAGCCTGCACCTCTCCGGGAGTCCATGCGATCTGATCAAACCCATTCTCTGCTGCATACCTCACCACTCTCTTGATTGTCAGTAGGGGCCATGTCTTTTTGAAGGGAGCATTGGGCACTGCTTGGACATTTAGGGGGGTAGATGTGGCAACTCCAGCCTCATTTCTCCCTATGACTCTATCTAACGTAAAGTTGTCTTGGTGCAGCCACATAGTTCCCAGGTTAAACTCTAATTTACCATCTTGGGACTCTCTGACCCCTTTAACTGATCCCCACCCTCGGATATCATCCCCAACAACAAGGTCACTATGGTTTTCTGGGATATTAGGCAGGTCGGGTCTATCCCCACGGTACCCCTTCTTGCGCCCCGCCTGGTGCCAATCGCTCTGTATCTCCTCTATAAAAAGAATCCGCTCACCGTTCGGGCCTGTTCTGGTGTTGAATCGAATGTGGGCTAAGACGTTGGGCTCGTCCCAATGGGCGGAGGTGTAGGCCGTTTTTTCATAAGTCCTTAATCCTTGTGCCACATATTGCTTTTCCCAACTAAGGGGCTGCCCTGGCTTTACTGTATCGGGTCCAGAAAGGATGTAGTTTCCGCCAGGGTCTTTGATTGCGACTTGGCCTTCAACCGTTGGATGTGGGACTACTGTGTAGCCGCTCTTTCCCGGCAGAGTCAGCAATAACTCCTTGTAGTTCTCGCCTCCGGGAAGTTGGTAGCTGGCAAATTTGGTATGGATTGCGTCTTGGCCTTGATCGAAATACACATCCGTGCCACTCAAAGACCGAATGGCATCCTCAAGCGACCCGTAGGAACGAATGTGGTACCCAAGATCCTCTTGACAATCAATCCCACCTTCTTCATTTGGGACCAGTTTCGCCCCACTGTCAAACTCGTACTCACCATTTTTCTCAATCTCATCGGTTACTTCTGCCACATATGAGTTGAAATCGGGGCCTTCCCCACCCTTCTCCACCTCCTCAATCTCAACATTATTTGCCCGGACAAAATCAAGGATCTCCTGTTTGGTGACTTTGCCCCTCTGCTCTTTCAGCCACCCCTCAAGGCCCACCCACTCTACTTCCTCCTGCTTTACATGTAGATTATTGATCATTCCCATCCATTGATTAGCAGGAGCCTTTTCTTGCTTCAGGCTTTTTATGCCTCTTTCTAACATGGACATGAATGGTTTGGCAGTGGGCGTGGTTCTGACCTTGACAGCTGCTGCAGCCTTGGTAGGCCCACTGATAGCAACTGCTGACTGAGCCTTATCATATATCTTAATGAGTTGGGCCTTATCCTTACGGTAGACTCTTGACGGTATAACAGGCTGCGGATGATAGCCGTATTCTAACCAGGAATCACCACTTGTAAAAATGTCCCTGGCCGTTACTGTTTTACTTACTATCTTATATTCACCCTTTAATGTTCCTTCCCCGTGCTCTTTTGCATAAGGTCTTACAGTTGTGACCCAGTCCCCTGGTAGTATTTTTTGTGGATCACCTTTTTCAACTGCTCTATATATCCTGACAGCTTTATTAGGCAGACCCTCAGAGTCGCTAATAATGCTGTAGGCTTTTCTATCTAAAGCATCTTCGCCAGTGCCATAGTATCTTAACCCCTCAAGAGAATAAACATCTTCTGGATATGTACCATTTTCCATAAGGTCGTATAAAGGTGAGCCTGATTCTGGGTCAGAAGGAGAATGAACGCTATCACCTCTATCAAAGCTGCTGTCAACTTGTTTATATCCGACTTCCTTTTTCCATTGTTTGATTGCACTACGCTTCTCCTCACGAGTCTTTATGGGGACACTGTCTACAAATTCCTGTGTTGTATTATACTTCTTGGCCTTGGCAGTGAGGCCCAGATCAGAGGTTTCTACGAGGAGATAAGATCCTGGAGAGGTTTTGGCAGTTGGCGTAGTTCTGATCTTATCTCCTGTAGCCAACTTAGTAGGGCCAGCAAAGAATCTAAACTCAGGGTGTTCCTCTAAAGCCTTATCGTAAAAATCATGAACACTTTTTAATCCAAAGTCAGACCATATTTTGTTGACGCCCACCCCTGTTTTATCCATTGCTTTTCGGTGGGCACTGTAAAGTGGATTGTTTTGGTTAAATCTTGCATCAACAAATTCATCTTTTGAAAGGTTATGTCTCTTGATAAAGCCAACAAGTGGAGTTAGCTGTTTTGGTAGCCTACCCTGCTCCAAGGCTTGTTTTGATTCAATCTCGGTGGCAAGAATACCATCAAGAGTCTTTGATAGCTTATTAAAATCACCCTCACCAGAAGCAACAGTTCTACCATCAGATCGTGTTAAATCAAAAACAATAGTCTTTCCTGTGGATAACTCCTCAACCAAAGCAAGTTGCTTTTTTGTAGGTCTGCCTTGGCTTATCGGGATGTCAACATTGAGCTCATTCGTAGCGTTGATAACTCGGATGTTCCCGGTTTTATCCATGAAGTTTCTCATGGCTTCAGTTCCACTACCTGCAAAATCGCCACTCAAAGCATGGGATGCTATTTCTCTGTGGTCAATGTTTCGCCCCTGGCTCGCAGATCCTAAGCTAATGCCACTACTATCAATTCCAATTCCTCCTCTTGTAATGTAGCCTATGCTTTCGGGTGCAGTTGTTTTGCCGTATTTTCTGATAGCCTTGGCATTCAGGGCTTTGGTGGTAGTCGGGGTCTTCTTGCCTGTAGTAGCTAACTTAGTGGGTCCAGTAATGCCCTTTACTGCTTTGGGTGCCTCAACCGGTGTAAGGCTCTCATGGGCACGCTCAGCAATTAATGTACCACTCTCGCCACCAGACTTATATAAGTAAAGAGGCCTGTCATTGCGCTTGTCCCATGAGCGAGCTACTATGGTGTATATCCGATTGGTCTGTTTGGAGTGGACTTTGCTGCCGACATCAAATTTCCAGTTGGTATACTCAGCAGCTTTGGCCTGCATACTGGCAACACCTGCAGCTACTTCATCGTGCATCTTCTTAGAAAACTTGCCCAGGCGCTTATCCTCCATGGAGATGGCTAACTTAGTGGGACCAGTAATTGCTGCGGGTGCCGACACGTCTGCCTTGGGATCAATGACAAATACAGAATTAGGCTCATTGCCACCCTCATCTATCCAGATTGCATTATAGCCTTGAGCCTCGGCAGCTGCTATGGCACCATCAATCTCTTCAGGCTTTGTTGCCTTGGGCAGTATATCTGACCTGTATATGGCACCAGTTGGGACATCTACCTCCTTTATCTCCTTATCCTGGCCAGACTGTGTAAACTGCCTAGCCCACTCCTTATCAGGAGAGTAGTAGTTGTCGCCTTCATTGTATTGGCTGACTCCTCTATAGAGTGTGGTCGTGGTAGCAGCAACAGTGGGAGATGCAGCACCCTGAGAGCCAGGAGGTCTATCAGGTTTAACCCTCGGTTTTGGCTTACCCTCGACCGGGAGAGGTTCGCCAGTGGGTGCTGCACCTTCCACTGCTGCTGCTGCATCGGCTACTGCTGCTGTAGGCATATCTAACTCAGGCACTAGCTCCTGTGTACTAGTAGCCGATTGGTTAACCTCATATCCTGCAGCCTCTAATGTCTCACGCAGAAACTGACTGCGAAACGCTATCTGGAGTGAGCTATCTATGTCGTCTGCTGCATAGGCTCTAACACCTGCAGTTAATGAGTCAGACAGTTGAGACCTGACTTCTATAAGCTGATCAGGCGTGGCTGCTTTGCCATAGGCCATGGCGTCTTCTGTGGATTCAAAGTCAAGGCGGCCATCGAGGCCAACTGTGGCTAATTGCGTAGGGCCTTGGATAGTACCACCATCACCTATACCTTCTTGCTGCATCACACCCTGTACCTTGACCATGCGCTTAGCTATGATCTTGTCCAGCTGCGGCAATATCCCAGTGGTATCTGTACTCAGCTTGGTCCTCAGCTCTTGTACCTGGCCCAGCGTAACCTTGCCACTATCCAGATCATCCCTGATACCATTCAGATACTTAGTCCGGGTGCCACCCTGCACAGCCACACCGGCAGTATGGAACATCACGCCCATGCCTGCGCCCAGACTAGCAGCTTTCCAATACTTAGCCTTGAGGTCAGCATAGTCAATGGCAGCATGCCACTCGGCAAATGTCTGCTCACTGGGTTTGGCCGCCCATGATGCTGTCAACTCCGCAATTACTTCCTGCAGCCCTTCTGTGGCACCCTCACTAAGCCCAGCAGCCATACCACCTAAGAAGAAGCCAGTGAGCTTACTAGCTATCTTCTTGGCTATTGGTCCCCGCATCATCTCTATACCGACCATATCAAAGAAGCTATTGACTGCGCCGCCTGCCATGGCTGCTAATTGTGCATGCTCAGGATCTGCACCCTTCTGAATAGCCAAGTCATATATCTCATCCTTGTTCATTTTATAGAAGTAGGAGGTGGCCAGTGCTAATCCCACCTGCGGCACATATCGTAAGGCAAAACCAGAAGCAGTGGGACCAATACTGGACAATAGCTGTGTAAAGTAGCTTTCGGTGTTGGCCTGTACACCACGCGAGAACTCCTGCACTGCGGGGTCATCGTCGTAGGCTTTGCTGGCCCAGTTCTTAATGGCTATTTCGGCATTGCGGAATGGATTGCCATAGTCAGTGTATTTGTCCATGGCAGCACCGGCTGCACCAATTACAGAGGCGTCAAAGCCACGCTCAGCTGGGAGGCCTACCATGCCACCTGCTCCATGTAGAGTCTGCTGTATGGCAGTTTTGGCGGCACCCTGCCAGTTGTATGTAGTGGGCTGATCAGGTTCAGGTGTAGGTGATGCTGTAGGTGTCTGCTGCATGATCCCTGTATCCTGTTCAGCTCTCTCCAGGTCTGCTAACAAGTCGCCAGTCGGGCTCCCTGTACCGGGCACTGCGCCTGCTCCATCTGCTGCGTCACCTATATCAGACGTGCCAGCGCCAGGTCCAGGTCCGGGATGTCCCGGCTGACCAGGCTCTATGCCTAATGCTTGCTCTGACTCCAGTATCTGCTCAAGTAATCCCATTATGACTCCTGTGCTCCTGTGCTCCTGTGCTACTATTTATAACTCAACGTCAGCATATTTGGCTACGTCTTCAAGGTCGCGCATGGCATCTGCATACTCAGGGCCGCTATACTTTGCCTTTAGTGCTGCCACTAGCTTAGGCACATCAGGGCTCTTGCGTTTGGCCAGCTCTCGTATGCGGTCTATGGCATCTGAGCCGTCAGGTAGCAGGAGGCGTTTGCCTTTGGGCGGGCTCATAGCACTGGCACTGGCGCCGGTGCTAATGCTGCTGTCTCCACCTTCACCCATGCGGTCTCTGCCTTCAATTATGGCTCCTAACTTAGTAGGGTCGTCGCTGGCATACATCTGGCCTGATTGAGGATCTTGCCATGAGTAGGCATTGCCATATTGTTTGACACCAGGAGGCAACTGTGTAGGCTCAGCTGCAGCTGGACCCTTGCCCTTACCCTTAGTCTTAGCATCTGCATCTCCAGGCTTTGGCTGCTCCCCAGTACCAGGCCCAGCAGGCCCACCACCTGTTGCTGCAGCTCCTGCACCACTACCACCACCTTTGGCTCCTACTCCTGCCGCATTCTCACCTCTCACCTCTCTCTCCCTGTTGCTCATGTCATAGTACGTATCCAGGTGATAGTATATTTCCCTATTCTCCTTGCGGGCTCTGTCATATGCTTCCTTATTAGGCGCTGGCTGTGAGCTATTGCCTACTCGCAGCATACGGTCGCCACCCGGATCACCTGGATCGTAGTTATTGATCAGGTCATTGTTGCGCTCGGCTTTCTTACGGAGCCTGCCTGATTCCAGCTTGTCGGATTCAGTCAGCTCAATGGCTCTGCCCATGGCCTCTTCCATACGTTTGCGTCTACCTGCTACAACCTTATCCATGTGTGTGCGGAACTTGTCGAGCCTAGTCTGCTCTTTGGCGCGTCTGGCACCGGCCTGCTGCTGTTTATATTTGCCCATTTGCCACATGAACATGGTCTTACGGATGCTATCAGACTTCTCCTTCTCCAGGGTCTTGCGCAGACTACCACTTAGATGTCTGGCAGCTTTATTGAATCTAGCCTGCTCGGACTTGGTCATGCGATTGCGCCTGTTCCACGATACCTGGCCACCTGACATAGCATTGAGCAGCCTGGGCAATTCGGCAGCCTCTATCTCACGTAGCTTGGCGTCTACATCCATCTCAAAGGGGTTGCCGCCTGTCTTGGACCAGAACTGCTGCATGAATCGGTCAAGGCCGCTGTCTGAATACGGATCGTTGTCGTCGTCAGCAGCGACACCACCGCCTACATCTCTGGGGTAGCCTGCTGGCCTACTCATTGCCATATTGCCAGGTTGCTGCACAGGCTGTGGCTGCACTGGCTGCTGCCCTTCTAGCTCTCGCCCAGCTGCGTGATCCATGGGTTGGCCACTTTCATCAACATATAACTTAGTAGGTTGTGGCATAACTTATTCTCCTTCTATCGTTGCATAGGTGTTATCTAAATGGCAAAGTACCTTGTGGGGTCGTGGAACCACCAACAGCTGGCACCTTCTGGGAGCTTACGTTAATACCAAAGCCACTGCTACTCTCACCTTGACTGGTAGCCAGATCAAAGGCAGTTTGGGAATTGCCATCATCCCTGTTGCCAAAGCTGACACCTGCTCCACCGCCGCCACTCTCACCACCAGCATATACATTCCGCGTCACAGTAGCAGTAGTTGCGGTACTCATATACTCATTCCATAGGGCCTGGTACTCCTGCTGCCATGCCGACACCTGGTCGTTGTGCTCCATTAGGGCACGAGTCTGCTCTAGTTGGAACTCAGAGCGCTCAGCCGACTCTGCTGCTCCTTCTGCCTTCTCACGTATACTGCCCATGGCCACACCAGCCTTTTGCAATGCCCTACTCAGCACATAACTGGCAGCTAATGGATTCCTATATGTTTGGCCAGCGGCTTGCTGCAATGCCTGCTTAATAGCTAGTGTGTCGCTGCCGGATATCTTCTGGGCTCTGGCTCTAACACCACGGTCTTGTTCAGCACCCCATGCTGGTAATGACAGTGCTGGTCGATCGCCCATGCTAGGCATTTTGCCTGAGTAAGCAGTAGTGGAGGTAGTGGTTTTGCCAATAGGCTGCTTATATCGTGTAGGCTGGCTGACACCTGCTCCACTCTCACCACCTCCACCATCATCACCATATATGCTACCATATTGGCTGCCATAGTCAGCTCCACTGGTGATAGGGACCTGGGCATTGTTAGGAGTAACGGGGGTAGGCTGCTTAGTGCCATCACTACTACCACTACTGGCCCCCTGGCTATAGAATGGGCTAAACTGATCATCTAGATCATAGTCATACTTTTTGTCATAGCCCATAGCAGTCCTTAAAGAGGCAGTGTCCTGGCCGGTTATTGGCCTGCTGCTGCCACCACTGCCCTCACCCAATACAGTAGTGCCAGCATCTTGCTCCTCGCCAGGGTCCCAACCGCTAAAGTTACCAAAGTTATTCTTGGCCTTAGTGTCTCTCAATGTCATTCCCATAGCATATTACTCCTTTGCGCTATCTTATGCTGCTGCACTATCACTGTCATTATCATCTGCTGCTGTCTTAACTGCTACACTTGTAGCCTTTTCCCACTCCTTGTCAGGTGGCAGTGGGCTATACTCTGCCCATTCGCATTCTGGCTTAGGACATATCCATTGAGATTGCCAGCTGCCACCTACCATGCAGCTTGGGCAGCTATTTACGGTGTAGCAGTACATAGGCGTGTTGCAGTGTGGACACGGTTTAGCTAATTTGGCGTATGCTGCCTGTGCTGCTGCTATCTCCTGATCGTGTTGTCTGACCTGAAGATTGAGGCCAGTCATATACTCCAAGAACTCTTCCATGCCAGCGCCAATCTCACGACCATTATTCTTGAAATTGAGTATAAGATTACGAAATCCCTGAAGAACCTTGCCGGTTTCACCTGCCGTAAGTTGTTCCATTGTTTTAGGCATTATAGACATTCCCACTCGAAATATTTAAGATCATTCATACAACATCTACTAATGTAACAGTTCGATGAATTGGTCCACCATCTATAACAACCGAAAGTATGTTCACCGTCTATACAGTTATCTGTTCCATAAGGTCTGTCATAGCATGGATCATCTGCGCACCATGTTGCCTGATATTCTTCACAATTATCAGGCTGACCAAGAAAGTAACTGGCACAATAAGTTTCTTGATATTGTTTCTTGCCTCCTACGATTAATTCATAATACGCATAAGGCGAACTATAGTTATAATTAGCAACGGAGCCGCTTAAACCGCATGTGCTACTCTTTTCTACCCAATCCCCATCAGTCGTATTTCTAATAGTTGCCGTAACTACTGTCCCGCATGCATCCGTTATCGTTATCGAGGCCACCGGCCCGAAATCTTCGGCACTACCTCATGTGCCGTCCGCACAATCAAGTTGCTCATTTCGATTGCTGGATGTTACAGTATTTGTTCCGGTACTATGCCAAGTATATCCTGTTCCGCTGGCATCATACTTAAAATCTCCGCAGCCACCTAAGACATAGACATCTATTGAAGCATTCTTAACTATCGTATCCGGTGTATTAGGATCGTCAAAGGTAAACACGCCTTCTGGCGGCTCATCTTCTTCGCAACACGTCTTACAGCAGCCATAGTCACTAATATCTACACACTGCTTGCATACTCCACGGATATTATAGCACAGTGTAGTAGCGAGATAGCCATTCTCAGCTTCACATGCCTTATCAATATCCCAATTAAAACTTATCGTATGAGACAGATACTGCACAGAATATTGCAGAAACGGGTTAGTCTTTATCCCTGGTGGTGTTATCTTTATGTTTGTTATGAGCTCCGTTCCAACACCCTCAAAGCTCCAGAAGTGTGAACCGGCACTATATGGATATTTAGCCCACGGAAACTTCGACCCGGATATGATCGCGTCTTCAGGGCCAAGCTCATCAAACTTATCCATTTGCGAACACGTCTGTTGCCGCATCTCAAAGCCACAAGGGTTTCTTTCTCCGGGCTCTGGCAAATCGCCTGGTACGCCTCTACCACCGAATTCGCCATCAGCATCGCTGACTCTTGATGTTGTAACGCCACGGAAAGGCGGAAATGGCCACCATGGAGTTGGAAACGTCGGAGGATACCAGTGCTCCATAGCAGGATAATCACTGCTTGAATACGGCTTCTTCATCTCACTGTGGCGCTCTTCGCTCTGATTGAACATGGCTTTGTCAGTGACCGCATGCATACGTTCAGTATAGCTCATCTCGTCAGCCGGGTTATCAGGATCTGACACAGCTACTTGGTATGGCTGCCTACCATACTCCTTGCGACTAGCTTTGTTGTGTATGTCTTCGGTTAGCCAGTTCATCTGCGTTTGCTATCCTTTGCATACTTTGGCTTATTAAATCTGTCGTGGTCAGGCTTAGGCCAGAAGCCAGCAGCATTGAGAGGCTGTGTGGTTAGTGGGTTGCCGTTGTCATCTAATATTGGCCCCACCTTATGAAACTGCCCCATCCATGAATTAGCCACCGGTCTACTACCACCACCACCTCTATTGCTACTGCCTCTGCCACCCTTTACCTGTTGGTCCATGCTGATATCGCTGCTCCTATGTCTTCCAAATACATTTCAATATCCTTAGTCGGTTGATCAATCTTGAGCGCTATATGCTGGCCGACTAATCCCAGCCGCCTACGATGTCTCCTTATAGTCTGGCTTGTGTTCTCAGCTATCATGCTCAGTGTCATTGTGCCCTGCGATACTGCATTCTCGTATAGCGTTACCGTGATGTCGCCTGCAGCCTGTGTCTTGCACCTAAGCAGCAGCACTTCCATATCTACATACTCGCCTCTGGCCGGAAACTCCATAGTAGCATAGCTGTCTATGGCAGTGGCGACATCAGCTGTACCGTAGTTAAGCTGGTATACTGTGCCGTCTGCTGTACCGCCACCTACCTGAATCACCGGCACATTACCACTTTGCGCGCCTACCTCAGTCATGCAGGACAGCGCTTGCCCCAGCTTATCAAAGCTCCAGGTCTTGCTCTGCAGGTCAAACACTGGAAATATGTTAGGCACTGTGGCGCTGCTACCACTCACTATGCCTAACCGCAGCACATTACGCTTACTATCATATGCTAGCCAGTGCTCAGCCTCATAGCCCAGACGCACACACTCAGACTCGCCAGGATCAAAGTAGTTCTGGATGTCGTCGCTGATTATACTCACTACGCGCCCATCACTGGCCCAGACGCCATATCTGCTAATGCCAAACACCAGCGTCTTGATCTGCTCATTGGTAGCTGTAGATGTCAATACGCCGTCAACCACCTCCATGCATTTGCTGTTCATGATACCTATGCGAGTAGACAATATTAGCTTACCAAACGTGGTAGGCGAATACCCTTCAAATAGCGTAATGCAGCCACCCTCCTTGCCCTTCTCTTCCTGTGCTACCACTACCTCATTATGAAATGCCCTCATAGCCTTTACTGCATTGGCGCGACCATCGCCAGCTACCAATATGCCATACTGACTCCCATTAAGCACTAGTGGCCGCCCAGGTGCACTCACATATATATATTCACTATACTGGTCAAACGTGTACAGCATCATCTCTTTCCAGGCGCAGTTACAGTTGCTCTGGCCAGCTTCATCTATATCAAAGTAGGGCCTGACCTGGACTTGCACAACCATGTCGGCGGCTAGCTTAGCATCTAATATCAGCTCATAAGCATAGGCGTAGTATGAGCTAGTTTCAAACTGCCTAGGCTGCGCTGCTGACTGCCTCGGAAATGACATCCAACCGGTGTTGCTGAGACCGTCC
>Ga0307928_10000058_pt1 | contig 58951 bp, 92 predicted proteins | sample AceLakmetagen232_FD_201815 | JGI IMG/M metagenome (GOLD analysis project Ga0307928, IMG submission 201815) | Saline water microbial communities from Ace Lake, Antarctica - #232 | ecosystem: Environmental > Aquatic > Non-marine Saline and Alkaline > Saline | place: Antarctica: Ace Lake...
GCCTCAGTACAATCCAAAGCCGCTGCGCCACCGCTTCAGGCCCCTCTTCCGTAAGGTCCGGAGGATCAGGGTTCATGAAGCCGGTTTCCGGGTCAATTGGTAGATCGCTCATGGTATCAGCACCTTGTTGGTAGAAACGCCAAAGGAGTTTTTAGCCAATGGCGGGTCCTCTTCGTCAAACCGAGTCATCAGGCTCGTGAGTTCCGCCTTGATCGTGTTAATGGGAGCCGGAACATCAATCGGGTTCCCACCGTACGTTGCCCCCGTGATGGCATCACAAAGGGCCTCCAGTTGCCCCACGATGGCCTGTAGCCAGCTTTTGAGAGGTGCGAGGGGTACGGGCAGGTTAGAAGCCTTTGGGCCGCCCAGGGCGCAATTACGGGACGGATTAAGAACGATGTCTCCGGTATCACCACCGAGATAGACTTCGCTCTGGATGTTCTTCTCAGCCCACTCCAGCACAAGGCGAATGTCGTGGGGGTCCACGGTCGGGCCACCTTCGCCCTTCGAACTGTCCGTGGTGGCCACTTTCGATACGAAGGGGAAGATCCCCGGTATCGCAATTGCATCATTCAGGTCGTGGTTCCTGGTGTCCTGCGGATCGTACGTCTCCCCAACGGCGTTTTCGTTTGCAAGCAAGAAGTTCGTCAAGGAGAAGTCGCTGAAGGTCAGGAGAACCAGCGAGCCCTTCATGATCGGCATGTACATGATCGCCTTCGGGCCACCTTCCGCAGAACTGTCCACCCGGGGCCACTGTACCGGAACGCTGTAGAGCATGGGGAAGTCGAACATATCCGAGTGAGCCATCCCGGGGTAGATCAGCTTCGGAAGCGGCCACACGTTCACCGATTGGGTTTCTGCATTGTAGGAGTCCACCCGCCCAGGCATCGCCACGTACAGCCCCTTGGCCATGCGCTCCATCATCATCCTCATGGCGTCACCAGCGGTGGATGCTCTGGGGTCTCTCATGTGCTCAGGTCCCTTGCTTCGATGGTTGCAGAACAGTTGGTCGAATGGCTATCCCCTGTCATGCGGACGCTCACGATCTGCCGATCCGGCTGATCCGCCAAACTGATCCGGTAGTGAGGAAGAAGGTACTCGACCAGCATCATCTTGAATCGAACTCCAGGTAGCTTCTGTCCACGGGCCTCATAGATTTCAATCCGCTCTGGCGTGGAGAGCAGCCCGTTGCTGAAGCTGAAGACCTTCGCGGCGGCGCCCTGGGGCTCAAGGGGCTGTCCCCCGATGGAGAAGTGGGGGGTTCCATCCTGAATCGAGTAGTCCAGGCCAAGCGGAACCGCAATCTTAGCAAGCTCGTCTCCAATGCGACCCACCATGGCCTTGCCCCGCTCGAAGGTGGAAACACCCGCGCTTCCTTCCGCATCTTCAGCGGAAGTCTTCTTGAAGGAGTCTTTTATCTCGTCAATAAGCGTCTTCAGGACCGTCTTGTTCGCCTTCTTGTATTGCTCAATGGTGTCTTCCATGGCCTTTTTAATTGAAGTCCCGGGCGCATAGCTTTTCGGAAAGTGCTGCGAGGAGTCCTTCTTGCCGTCACGGAATGTCAGGCTCGTCACCCAGTCCGTGCCCTCCATGGCGCTCGACCCAAGCGTGACATCCCCAGATCCAGCCTCAAACATTTTCGCATCATACTCAGCATTGGATGAGCCCAGAAGATCAAAGCCATCACCGAGATACCCGAAGTAGATTACAATCTCGTCGATGACTTCGCATATTTGGGCACGGCTTGTAGGATTCAGGTTGTAAATCTTGGCCCGAACCGTGTTCAGGTCCTCGTTCATGGTCTTGGATATCGAGAAGGCCAGGCGCAGATCGCGGCTATAGATCTGCCTTTCGGTCCCATCCTTGAACCGCAGCTTGAATTTGATTGACCTATTAAATGCTGGCTGACTCATAAAACAGTCCGCAAGGGCCGGCGAAACCAAGCTGGTCTTCACCGGCCGAGATGCCCGTCCCAAGGCGGTTGAGGATTACGATTCTTCCGTCAGGAAGGCTCGTCACTAGGACGTTTCGAAAGGGGTTCCAGTCTGCAACAAGCTTGAAGCCCTGGATCAGCGGAACACCGATCTCAGAAAGGAGGTCGGCAAAGTACCGATCAACACGGGCATTATAGACGACTCTGATTCTGTAGCGTGATCCGTCGAGTGACGTAACGTTGTCCTGGGCAACCACCCCGGACCTTACGCTGATTTCCTTGACTGCCATCAGGGCTCCTTATCTTCCACAGCGTCCGTTTCGGCATCGTCGGCAGGCTTGTCGTCCGCAACACCACTCTCCCCACCCTGGAGGTCGATGACCGTGACCTTCTTCATTCGAATGTTGAACTCCATGGCACGGCCAGTACGCTCAGAAAGCGGCATCCGAAGACTCGTGATGTAGTAGTCAATGTAGTAATCCCTTGCGGTCGTGATGTTGAATGCCGACTTCGCCGCCATCTTGTCTCTAAAAAACTCGTAGGCGTTCTTGGCCGGAATTACCGTACTGGCATCATCTGAAAACAATGAATCAACGCCACTGGCAAATGCGGCAAAGGGGTTCGGGTTTAGGTCAACGGGCGTGTCCGAAATGATCCCCTCGATTTCAAGCTCAGGGGGAGACATGATGATGTGGTCGTTCACAACCGAACCGTCCTCGATATTCAGATCAGTGATCCGGGCCGATTGCGAATACCCTTCACGTACAGTTGCATCCACGGAAAGCCAAACGTCCCCATACGTTCCGGTAGCGCCAACGCCAACGGCAATCACTGTCTTGTGCGGAGGGTCTATGACGCTAATGATGCTCATTTTCCATTCGTCGTTGGTGCCAGCGTGTCGCCGGTCGTGCTTGTGAGAAGATCAATGAAAGTGCTGTTGTAATCCGATACGGCTTCTTTCCGCTCGAAATCTTGCAAAGCGTCGAAAGCAGACTGCTCATCCTTGACATTAAGAATGACTGTCTGGCCGTTCCTTTCGATGACAACGGTTTTTTGGCCTGTTTTTGGATTTACGCCAGAAACGAAAGCTTCCCTTGATTGCCCTGTCTCACCGCCAAACTGCTGGAAGGCCCCGACCATGCCGCCAATGGGGCTCATTCGGTCCTTCGGGAATAGCCCTTCTAATACCCGCTTCAGGACTCCAGGTGCGTGCATGAGTTGTGCGGCCATAGGGGCAAGCGGACCAAAGAGGAAGAACCAAAGGATGCCACCGTACTGATCCAGCTTCTCGTTTATTCCACTGAAAAAATCAGTGAGACCCCGAAGGGAGTCCTTTATCTTCTGGACAGTATCGGGAAACACCTTTCCCCATGCCTTGACGGCTTCGATTGCTTCGTAAATTGCAACTGCAACGAGGACAATGGTGACGATAATCATCGTTACGGGCGCCACTACCGCCAAGATGACCAGCAGGAGGACGCCCATCATTGCGGCCAAGTTGTTCCCCCAGTATTCGGAAACACCCAAGGCCCTTGCTAGATCCTGAAAAGCGTTCTCAGCCCCGTGAGCACCACCGATCAGGTCCTCGATCACAAGGAACAGGAGAATAAGAGAAGCTGCGGCGATCAGGGGCCCAAGGATGAGCTTGCCGAATGCCGTTGCAGCGGTCCACCCTAGCCTGCCCATCGCCACAGTAACGAGCATGATGCCCATCTGAAGAAAGCCGAAAAGCCCCGTGAGGGTCACGATGGCCAAACCGAAAGAGATGAAGGTGGCCACGAAGTCCTTGATCGCAGGGTGCTTGTCTAGGAACACTCGAATGTTGTGGACAAAAATCCGGAGATTATCCGCCATTGCACCAAAGGCCTTGTTCTTGTCGATGGATGCAACGAGGGCCCTGAAGGCCGCCTGGAACTGATTTATCTTTTGTGTTCCGGTTTCCATCCGGGTGAGGAACCCTGCCTCAAGATGGTCGCCAGACTCGGCTATTTTTTGGATGTAGCCTTCCAGAACTTCGGCCTCTCGCATCAGAATGGGCACGTAGGCGTTTCCAACACGTCTTCCGAAAATGTGCATCAAGATTTGAGCACGACTGGCCTTCGTATACTTCCCCATTGTCTTGGAAAGGGTCTGGAAAATTACGTTGAGGTTCTTGAACCCACCGGTTTTTGGATCCACGAAGTCGTTTACGTCCAGCCCGATGCCTTCCAGCGCTTCCTTGGCTCGACCCTTGCCAGACATCATGAGGGCCATACCGGAGAACAACCTGGTTCCAAGCTGGGCACCTGACACCGACAGGACAGACATGGCCGTGAGGGTCCCGAGGATTTGATCCAGCGGCTGCTGCATCAGCACGGCAAGGGGAATGGCCTTGTTCATCGCGTCCGCAATTTCTTCGATGAAGTTGGGGCCTGTTTTCGATGCGACAAAGATCATGTTTGCGATTTTCTGAAGCGGCATGTCCTTGAAGGCAATCGATGACTTCTGGATAGCACGAGCAGTCTTGAGAGGATCGGCCTCCCCGACCTTCTTCAGCTTGTTCACGACCTCCAAAAGATCGAGAAACTTCGCTTCAAGCGGATCGATTCCAAGGTTGATGATGTTCCGCATGTCATCGTGGATTTCCTCGAAACTGACGCCGAACTTCTCAGACATGTTCTTTGAAACGCGGGCGAGCTTGCCCTGAAGCTGATCGAAGCTGTTGCCGGTGAGGTTCACCATCGCCATCACGCGGGCAAGGCTGTCCTCAAAGGCAAGAGAGGTCCCGAAGATGCCGGCGAACGCTGCGGCACCAGCAACCCCCATCGCAAGGAAGCCACGCTGTACGCGCATGACCAGGCGCTCCAACGCAAACAGATCATCATCGTTTACGTTGATGTCCCAGCCAATTCCAATGTTGCGAAGGACGGTCATGTTGAACTACCTTTTTTCTTGGCCTTTTCCGCCTGTTGGCGCTCGGCCTCTTCCATCAAGTCAAGGTATTCGTTGAGATCAAAGACCCACTCGGGAGAAATTCTGTCCAGTTCTTCGATGGAAACGACTTTCTTCACGACGAGCCGTAGAAGGGGCATTTTCCAGGCTAGGTGCTCCGGTATCTCTACGGAGCAACTTTCGCTTCCGGATCGCTTTCGTCTTTCGGCGTTTCTCTCGTGATACTCCGAAAGGCGCCGAAAAAATCCGGGAAGTTCGCCTCCAGGACAAACTTGACGATCTTGTAGAGGAGGACCATGTTGCCAGACCCAAACTGCTTTTCGAAGTTCGTGTCGTTGACAATGGCCCCATCAATGGAAGTTTTTTCGAGGATGTACTTGATGAACTTCAGGGCTTCATCTTCATCCATCGAATCGTAAAGTGCCGCAATGGCTTCACCGATGAAGGAAAAGTCCACATCGGATTCGGCCAGGGTGTCGATGAAGGCCTTGGAGTCAATCGGCGCACCCTTTCCACCAGCAGCCTTCTGTGCGGCCTTCACGAAAACGTCCGTCAGGGGGCCAAGCGTAGCCCCGATGCTGCGCCCGATCCGGCCCAGGAACTTGTAGTGGACCTTGAATGCCTTGCTGGCCGAGAAGAAGGTGGTCTTGACTTCCAGACCATTGATCTCGGTATGGGCGTTATTAAACGACATTACCACCCTCCTTGAAGACGATCTCGCCGCAGTCGAAGATCCATTCACGGTCCTTCTCTTCGGCCCCGAACTCGGCAGATGGCTGCTTGGACGGCCAACCGTCAGCCGCGACATGCTGCGAGTTGCCCGAGTTGTCCGTGATGCTGATCGGCACTACGCCATCGCTGTTCTGCTTGTCCGTGTTGTAGATGGCCTGCAAGTCGGCGTTTGAGTCACTGGTCTGGTGCAGCGTGAAGGTGATCTTGCCGGTGTAGTTGTTCGCCTTGGCGCGGGACACGTGCCCATCGGCGCTCACGCGCTTGGACCAGGCATCCTCGTCATGTTCCACCTTGACGAACGAATCTCGTGCAACGCCGGTAATGATGTTGCCATCCACCTCTACGGTGACATCGGCTGCATTGTATGTCAGGACAGGCATAGTCGACCTCCTCTTAAAATCCACGAACCATTAAAATCCAAGGATTACGTTTCCCAAGTTCAAAAGATCAACCGTTGCAAGGTCAAACGTCCAGCGGCGAACCATCAAGCCCTTCTTGAACTCGATGTCGGCCGGTTTCTGAATCCATGCGGACAAAGACAGCCCAGTTGATCCACCTGAGATGTCGAGAACCAGTATCGGGACGATTCCGAACTTTCCCAACTCGTCGATGTATTGCAGCGTAGTAAGCAAAGCGTTCGATTCGCTGGTCTGCATCAGATCGATCGTCATGGTCCCGGTGAGGTCTTTGGCCATGACGCGGGTAACTTCCCCATTCACTCCAGACTTCTTTGTGAACGTGGGCTTGTCCCGGGAGATCCGAACGAAGCTTTCTGGCGCAAGGCCAATCAGCGGAATCGCACCAATGATAATCTGGACAGACTTTGCATCGTAGGAACGGACGCCACCGAAGAAGGTGGTGGCCATGTCCCCTGCAAAATCTGATGGTGTCGGAATTCCGCCTAGCATCCCAAGGATCCCCTTTGCGTTACACGGACAGGTTCACGGTCATGCTGGTCACAAGAATCGCCCCGGCCACCGTGGCGTTACCCTCCACGTCCTTCAGGATGTGGTTGGCCAGGTCAGAAGTCGAGATGTCAACCCGCTTTGGCGCCGTCACGGAATACCCGGGGGCACCGTAGGTCTCGGCGTCACGGAAAAGGTATTCGGTCTGGATGCCCTTCTCGAACCATGTGGTGATCTGGGCCTTGATGAGGGCAATGCCCGCATCGGTAAACGGAATTTTGGCATTGTTTGTGTATGCGTACAGGACGGACTCGGTAATCCGCGAGTACAGCCAGTCCCGGCCGGTAATGATGGCGATCCACTCCCCGGCCGCGACCTTGCCCGGCATGGTGACGAAGGACCCGCCAACGGTCTCGTAGGTATTGCAGTTCTTCCCACCGGAGCCGAGCAGGAGGTCTCCGTAGCAGTTCGTCTCCTGGGTGGAGGTCAGGTTGTCGGTGGTGACGCTGGTAAGGGTCCAGTAGGCCCAGGCAGCGGTCTCCACATCAGGATCGAAGGTCAGCATCCGGCCGAACCATGAAACGTCAGACCACTGGTCAGCCGCTCCACCCCACGAATCGGCATGGTACTGGACCCATGTGCGGAAGTAGCTCAGGGCCTTGCACTGGGCGATGATGGTGGTGGTGTCATAGGTCACGGTGGTATCCGGGATGTTCGGGTCCGCGCTGACACAGCCGAAGATTTTGATCTTCTGTTCGATGTAGGCCGCGACGGTAAGCTGCTGATCGGAGTTCCTGTTCAGGATCGAAATCCCGTACCAGGCATCGTCCGCGTCCTGGATGGCCGAAAGGGCGGTTGCCCAACTCTCGGTGACTCCGGGGTAGGTCAGCGCGATGGCTCCGGTACCGGTCCCGTCCGTGTCGGCTTCCGCCGTGATGTCAGAACCGTCCTGCGTGGACACCACGTAGAACCAGTCGCTGGCCCCATCGTGGTAGGCGTATGCAGCGCAATCTTCGGTTCCGGCGATGATGTCAGTAGCCAGAGAATCAGCCGTCAGGGCAGCAGTCCCCTGCGCGATGGCCGTGTAGTCCTCGCCATTGACCGTGACCTGGTAGGTCGTGAGAGCATCGTAGGCCGACACGTTGAACCGACCAGCCACGTTCTGGGTCAGGTAGGACCCATCCACAGCGGAGGGCAGATCCAGAGCAGCGGTGGCGCCGTTCAACGCGATGGTGTAGATGCCATCGGTCAGGGCGGTTGCAATGGAGGGGGCGTAGGCGGCGTTGATCAGGCCCACGATCCCGGTAGCAATCGACGCCAGGGTGGCGCCAATGCCGGAAGTGTATGTGTAGTCCACGCCATCAACCGTGTGGGTGTAGTCGGTGCTGTCCGCAACCGTCACGACCCGGCACACAGCAGTCGCGAGCCGCTGCCGGCCAATCTTGATGGAGGTCGGCTTGGGCTTCTGGGAGAAGTAAGCCGACACAGCCTTGTAGACCGCATGGTTGCTGTTGAAATGGTCATCGGTCAGGTCGGTGGCCTTCGTGTAGGACTTCGCCCGATCTGCAAATCCGGCGTGGGCGCCCGCAAGCAGCAGAATTCCGAATCCAGCCTTTTCGACCGCCCCGGTTTGAAGATTGATGTCCAAGTTAATAATCTTGCTGATGTCCATTGCCCACTCCCTTATTGGTTAGGGTGAGGTTACTTCAAACTCTAGGTCATTCAGGTCGATCTCGACCTCTTCGATGGTGTCAATGGTCCCGAACCTTCTCAAGGACAGGCCAAACCGCACATCCATCTGGACCCGCTTTTCCGATTTTGTTTCGAGCATGGCCGTCAGGTCGTTGATCCCATACTCTAGTTGATACGCCAGATCGACAGCACCTTGATGCGCGTCCAGCGTGAGCTTAGTGTCCAGTTCAGGGCTGAACTCGTATCCCGGGGTGGCGCTCAGGGTGAAGTCGCCCACTCCAGAGCCGTCAGCGGCCTTCACGTCTCCTATATAGCCCACCCATGAGTCGAGTACGTCTGCGGAGTTCACGGCCGCTACAATCAAGTCTCGGATGCTCTGGGCGGTGGGGGCCAAACCCGATGTCACCGTCACGATCACATCATCGATGGTCACGGTGTAGTCCGTGCTTGCTTGAACGTCCGTTACCGAGATGGTTTCAATTTGGCGCTGGCGAAGAGACCGAACCACGTCCGGGTCTTCAAGCGAAGCCCTCAAGTCCCGCATGGTATCCCGGGGCACGTCATCAATGCCGGTCTCGCCAATGACGAACAAGGAAACGACGAAGCTTCCGCTTCCAAGAATCTCTTGTCCGTATCCAGGTGATCCGGCAGCGGCTACAACGTGCTGGTACGTGTACTTCATCGGTGCATCGCTAAACATTCTGAGAAGGACGTAGGGCCGCGCCGGTCTGGGCTGGTTCTGAAAAGCCCAAATGATCCGCGTCAGGTTGCTCTGTGCAGCAACCCAACCGTAAAGCATTTCACGGATGTCGGAGTTCTCGGCCATCTATCTGCCCACCTTCTCCTGCTTCGGTTCCTTCAATTCCTTCTGCACCTTTGAAACGCTCTTTTCTTCTTCGATCTCGTGTATGTCCAGTCCACCGATTAAAACGAGTTGGAGGAACCGGCTGTTGTCATACAGGGCCTTCAGCTTTTCACTCGAAACCTTCACCCGTCCACCAGGTCGGAACACGACGAGCTTTCCGCCTACATCGAATCCCCGAACCCTGTTCTTCTCCAGGTTCATGACGATATACATGAGTCGCCTTTCTTACGGGTTTACACGAGCGATGATGCACTCGTAGTGATCCAGGGCACCCATCTGGTATGGACGAACCTTGATGACTTCGTAGTCAGAGCCGTTCCACACCACCCGATCCGCTTCCGTTTTGGTATCCTGGTCGATTGTGCGAAGCAGGGTGTCCGTATAGACGGTTTGAAGCTCCTTCTCTCGATCTCCTTCAGGTAGGGTCAACACCTCGTCGCCAGACATGGGCTGCACTGACGCTTTAATGGTGAATGTCGTTGGCGTAACCGGCTGATAGACGCCCTTGACCAGAGCGGCAGCGGTGTAGCGCTTCACCGTAATGCCAGATTCAAACTGCTCTTTGGGTTGCGGTATCGTCATTGTTTCTCAACCTTGAAGTCCGCACGTTCGGAAAGCTCTCTCAGGACATCCTTTGTTTTCTTGTTCAGAACCGGAGTTCCGCCGATCATGCCGTCAGAAAGAACGGTGTTGCTCATCTTGTCCTGCAACTTCTTCAGCGCGGTCTTGCCAACATCATCGAGGATGACATCTACTTGCTCGCCACCGACTAGGCGCCGGTAAAGGTCCGGGCCAAGGGCGTCCATGAAGAAAGCCTCGTTGTCGTCAAAGGTGCTGCGAAGCGGAGCAGAAGCCGGCATATTTTCGCTGCGGCTCCCGAACTCGCTCAGAACGGCCATTCTGAGTACCGAGGAGTCAGTTCCAGCCAGGTTCACGTTGTCGAACCACCCAACCACCACCTTGCGGCCATCCAGCTTGGAAAAGCCGTCCACGACGCCACGATACCCATGATCGACATCGGTGATAGTCATGGTGCTGTCGCCAGGTCTGGTAGTGCGTGTGGTCATGTGTCGTTGCTCATCATGCCCACCTTGAACGAGGGCACAACACGGTCTGGATCGTCTGCCTGAGTCGCCTTATCATCGATGCTGATTCCACCGGCATAGCCTCGTCCGCCAGTCCTTGCCGCGACTTTACGAAGACGTGCGGCCATCTCAAGGTACTTATCGACCCGCTTGGTAAGCCACGTAGCGATCTTGCCGGTCTTCTGGTCAGCATCTTTCGAGAACTCAGCAGCAATGGCCTCGCAGGCGGCAGCGGCGGCAAAATAGACCCCGCCGTGCTGGGTGATAAGCCAGTCGATTTCTTCATCTTGAATTAGTTGGTCGTTGGTATCGGTATCGCCACAGAGCAGACGAACCTGGTAGGTTTCATCCGTATCGAGTTGTGTGACATTGTAGGTCCAAGTCATGGCGGTACTCTTTACTCATTAGGAGGATTTGGAGACCCGTGGCCCCCCACTCTTTCTCGAACGAGCCGTCTTCCTTTTGCGAGTCGTGGTCTTCTTCTTCGCGACCCTCTTCCTTGGAGCAGCCTTCTTGACCACCTTCTTGGGCTTCTTCACGACCGTAGCCTCTTCGCCATCCACCATAAAACCAGCAGCCGCTTCGGGCTCCACCACTGGGGTTGGCTTTTCTTCCGGCATGGCAAGAGCCTCCGGGGATTCAACAATAAGCTCGATGAATCCCCGGCGCTCCATACGTTTCAGAAACGGTGCGCGCCTCCCAGGGGGGATCGTCTGGCCGGCTTTCCAATCGCGTCCGATGGCTCGGAATGCTTTTAACACGCGGTAGGATTGCCGAAATGGGAAGTTGCGTTCGGTCACGGGCTTGCCGCCCATTCCGCCAGAGAACCGGCGAAAAAGGGCCACGCAACTATTCCTGTGCTGATCCGCTGCCTGTGAAGCGTTGGGATTCATGATCAGGTCACGACGCCATCAAAGAACGTACCCAGAACGGTCGAGATGGCCTTCATGACAAAGGCGACCTCTGCCTCGATCCGCTCGGTGCCCAGTCCCAGGAGGTCCATCGGGAGGCGATTCACGCGAACCCCCATGGCGCCCGATCCCAGCAGTCCGGTCCAGTGGAAGGTGCGGCCCGCAGTGGGCTTTTTCTTTCCGGTTCCGGGCTCGGTGTAGCACAGCATGGCGTCTTTGCCGAAGATGAAGTCAGTGTACTCGGTAGCCCCTTCAGCGGCGGTGTTGATGACGCCCCAGGGCACCAGAATCCGGTCAACACCAAAGCACTGGGCCAAGGCGCTGTCCGTCACAACGGCGGGCGCCCCGGGGGTTCCACCGTACTGGATACGTTCCAAAACGTCAGGGTTGTCATTCAGGACCGCCCGGACAGGCGGGCTCAGGACCAGGGTGTTCATCTTGAGTCCGGTCAGGGCTCCGACGACCATCTGGGCATCGCTGATGTCTTTGATCGGGGTGGATGCGGCATTGTCCCAAACGGTGAAGTCCACGCCGCCAACCAGGTCGGTGTCCCAGATGCCGGTTGTGAAGAAGTTGTCCCGCCAGATGCGCTCTTTGAGAATCAGCATCTTTTGCATGACGAAATCGACGGCATCCCTGTCGGCGTCAAGAGGCTGGTCGGAGTTGACCCGATCCTCCTCGGTAACGTCCTTGTGGTATGCGTACTTCTCGCAGAAATACTGCTCGTTCGAGACCCTGTAGCCACCGCCTACGGACTCGGTAGCCGGGGCCCTTTTCTCGGCCGCGTCACGCCGGAAGTCGGCCATGTCGTAGATGGCGTAAAGGTCGGACTGCTTTTTGACCGAAACATCCTGGAAGACCTGGCCGGCGATAAAGTTCGCCGGGTTCTGGAACATCGCCACGGACATATCCGTGAGGAAGCTGTCAACGTGAATCTGAGCGCGGGTGGGTTGAGCCATCGGGATACTCCTTGTTGCTTACGGTTACAGGGCACCGTTTACAAAGACAGAAATGTATTCGCCGGCCACGCCGCCTTCCAGTGCGGTTGCAACGTGAACCCCACCGGCCACGGGGATGAGCGCAGCGTTTGCGTCGGATGTCAACGAAGCCCATGCCGTGACGGTGTTGCCCAGAAGAGCCTTCGAAAGTCCGTAGGTCATGACCTTCCCGGCACGGCCGGCCGCATTGGGGTCGTCCTGGAGAATGCCGATCCCGCCTTCCAGGTTTCCGGCCAGGGTAAAGGTCTTGGCTGTGGTTCCGGAACCCTTGACAGCAAGGAACTGAGCCGCGCTACGATCCGCGTCGGCCAGGAGGGAGATGGAAATGTTGATGCCTTCGGTAGCCATGGTTCAGCCTCCTTAGTTTCCGCCTTTTTCGGCAAGGTATTGATCGTAAAGACCGGGGTTCAGGTTCAAGACGGCCGTGAGGGCGTCACCGCGCTTCTCTGTGGGGTTGGCCTTGAGCCGTTCGGCCACCAGGGCGTCCACCTTGGCCTTAGCGCCACCGCTGGAATTGCCGGCGCTTCCGTGTGGATCCAGAAGGTGCTTCAGCGTCTCGGACTCGGCCATCTGGGCCCCGAGGGCCTTGAAGCAGACTTCCAGCTTCTTGAAGCTTTCCGGGTCCTTCTCGGAAATGCTCATGAAGATCCCGCCCAGGATGTTGGCTTCCAAGCCAAGGAACGGGAAGGCTCCGGCCCGGATCGTCATGGCATCCAGGTTGCGCTGGCGCTCGGAAGCTTTCAGCGTGGCCAGGGTCTCGGCGTTTTCCTTGTTTGCGGCATCGGTCTCGGCCTTGTAGGCCCCGAGCTTCTTTTCCATGGCGACCCGGACATCTTCCGGCAGGCTGGCCAGGGGGTCGGGGTCAGCTTCCTTCGTGACCACCTTCTCGACGATCTTCTCCTGGATGGGCAGACCAGCCGCCTGCATGAAGGCCTTGGCAAAGGCTTCCTTGTCGGGGGCGTCGTCGGCGTACATGGAGAGCAGGGTCACGGCGCCGTCAACGACTTCCGCCTGGGAAGCTTCCAGACCGAGTGACCCGATTGCCGCAGTTGCTTCTTTCGAAAGCTTCTTTTCCTTGAGGGCCTTGATTACCTCGTCGGGAATGTTGAATGCCATTTCTTCCTCTCCTTATCGGGTAGATCGTTTCAACGTGGTTATTCTCAAATGAAAATAACCCCTTTGTCAAGCCAAAAACGTTTTCTGTGATTTATCCAAAAATCTCGCTGAATTCTTCCGGTGTAATTATCCTGTCTATCACGCCAAGCTCCAGGGCCTGTTCTGCGTTCATCCAAAGTTCCCTTTTTCCGTCATCTTCCACGCCACGAACCTTGCGCTTCCACTCTTCTGCGGAAAGCTTCGAACGTTCTGCAAGCTGACCAAGGATGCGGTCTTCGAGGTCGTTGAAGAAGTCCACGTCCCCCTCCATGTCAGGGATTTTACCGCCCGTCATGGCTGCAACTCCGTGGATCATGATCGTGGCGCTCGGAAGGGCATACCTCATGCCTTCGTCTGCCGCAATGGCCAGCATGTAGGCTCCGCAACTCGCGGCCTTGTCCATCACGATGGTCCTCACAACAGAACGGGACAGCCGCGCAAAATCAGCCATGGCAAGCAGCGAAAGAGGGCTACCTCCAGGTGAAGAAATCAGAACGTTGATCGGCCCTTCCGTGCCAGCGCTCCCCAATTGCCTCATCTGCCGAATGAAGGTCTGCATGGCCCAGTCATCAAAGCCGCGTACCCACACGTCCATAGAACCGGGCTCGGCATCGGGCGTTCCGAACACTGACCAGTACGCTTTCGGGCCATAGGCCCACGCGGCAACAACGAGGTCCCACTTCTCAGCGTCATACCCGGCGCTCTCTTCGTTTTTTTCACAAACATCGAAGAACCGCTTGTCGGCCTCGACATGCCTTGCGGCAGGAAGGATGCTCATAACGAGCCACACGTTGCTCTGCTTCCCCATCGACTCCACGGCGAAGTACCAGTGGCCCCAGTCATCCGAAGCCTTTACGATTCGCCAGTTGTCCTTCGCCGCGATCTCGTTCAGATGCTTCGGGTCTTTCCGCTTGGTCTTGGACTCGTATGCGCGACAAACGAGGCTCGAAACTTCCTTGTCATTCAGAAGGTTCATCGTCATTCTCCTGTGGAGTGGTTTCTGGCTCATCGGGAACCGGGGTTGCTTCTTCCTCTTCCGGCGAAACCTCTGGCATCCGGGCTGCACGTCTCAGAAACGCCTTGTCTGCCGGGGTGGTGAAGGTGATGTTCGATTTGAACAGCTTGTTGATGTAGTTCGCAAGTTCTTCCAGATTCGGAATGTCGATCACGCCAGGAACGAGTTGCGGCGGGTTCTCGGTATCGTATCCGTTGAGTTCCAGAAGCTTCGGGATGGCATGTCGGTTGATCGGTGCGGCGATGGATTCCAGGAAAGACTCCAGGGCGATTGCGAACAGGCGAGTCTTGTTGGCGCTCAGGGCAAAACTCCCGACTCGCTCGTGGCCCAGAAGAATAAAATCGGCCAGCATCGTCATGGCGATTCGCTGATCGTACCTGGCAATGATGGATCCGGTGTCGAAATCCTTCTTCCCGCTGGAATCTTTGGACAGAAGCCTCAAGTTGAAGAGTTTGTTCCCGTCATCATCATATGCCATCGGGAAAACAATGCCCTCCTGCTCGTCCCTGCGGATACGTGTAGCGAGGTCCTTGAAGTCCTGATATTGCTGCTTTTCTGCCGGTGATGCGTTTGGGCTAGTTAGGTCGGCCGGAACCTCGATGACGGGTAGGCCAACCAGGTCCCGCTCTACCCCGACTCCCTCAAGGTTCTCGATGTTCTTTTTGAAATACCAGGGCCGATAGGCGCCTCTCAGAACCGCTCTGCCTTCAGGGTTGTTGTACCGGGCGGTCGTTCGGAACAAGAGGCTTTTCTCGGACGGGATAAAGACCTGCTCGTAGTCAGGCGGCGCGTTCTGGTACATGCCCAGGATATCGCCGGTCTTCGGTTCGATTTCCCACTTGTCCAGCGTTTTCTGCGACCGTATCCCAAACGCTTTCCACCCGATCATGTTGTCGGCGTATCGGCTGTTGAACTTTGGGTTATTGTTAGGCCCCTTCCGGATCTTGTAGACGATCTCGTGCCAGGACCACCCGTACTGGAGCATGGTCAGGATCTCGTCAACCGTATCGGGCCACGGGTTGTCCATGTCGTTGAACAGCGCGGTTCTGATCAGGAAGACCTCCTGACTCTCATTGCTTCCCGCATCTCCCTTCTGTCCTTCGCCTGGCTCGATGCGCCACGTCGCCCTCTTGAGCAGATTCGTTACCGCAAATAGCATCCCGTTCACGATTGGATCGTTCGACGCCATTTCATCGTAAACCTTGACGGCATTCCGTCCCTGGAGTGCTGGCAAGAACTCCTCTGAAACAACACCGGAAAACTGCTTCAGTCCGGGCCGGCCGATTTGACCCATGTTGACTCTTGCTCTTGGCATTACATTTTCCTCCAGGTACTTTCACGCCTTGCGGCCCAAACTCTTGCGGTTGGAACGGGGCCGGATCGTGCCATCAATTCCAGAATACAGTAAATAACTGTATCCATTCTGTCAAAGTGTTGGCCCTTCGTGGCTCTACGGGCCGTCACGGTAGCGCGGTCGTCGTCTCCGGTGAAGGAGCACATCTGGTCCTCAAGAATCGGGAAGACGCCAACGTGATGAACCTTCCCCTGCTCGTACAAAGCCGCCACTGGTTCGCCACGAGTCTTCTTGCCCTTTGTGGCGTGAATGATTCTGACGATGGCCTTTGGGTCCGCAGCCTTGATGGTGGACAGGACCATCTCACCACCGTTGTTCGACTCCCCGATGATCTTGGATGCGCCAAGGCCCTTGTACGCCTGGACCGCCTTCCTGGCCCACCCTTCCGGAGAAAGGTGATACCCATTCGAGGAGAAAACGTAGTAGTGGCCACGATGATCGATTCCGGCGCCCGAAACGGCCGTCTCATCAGCCCCGGCATAATGGCTCATGGCTGGATCCACCGCGATCACGATGCGCTTCATGTCCTGGTGTCGAGCATCAAAGTCCCGGTTCAACTCGACCCAATCACGCTCGAAGAGGGCTCCCTCAACGTCCTTTACCCACTTGCCTTTAAGCTCCTGGTCCCCAAGGCGCGTACCGTCGAACTTTGCGTAGAGGTAGTCCTTCATGTCGTCTGGGAGATCCGTGTTGTCCTTTGTCTCGGCTTCCGTAACCACCGTCGTCGCTTCTGATTCGAGTTCTTTGACGAAAGGCCGCTGCTTCGGGGTGGTGGTAACGATGACCTGCGGATATTTTCCAATCCGAAGGCCGAACATGGCCATTTCCCACGACTCTTTATTCCACAGGGCAAGCTCGTCAGCCCAGATCAGCGACCACTCAGGGCCGTTCCACCTATCGGGGTTCTCCGACCCAATGAGCTTGATCCGTCCACCGTTTATGTGCCAGGCTTCACCATTCGCCCGATTGTACTTTTTGAACTGGTTTCTGAAAAGAGACCACAGGCCAGACCGTCCTTCCATGCAGACATCTCGTGCAGCCGCGAAAGACGGTGCTCCAATGCCAACCCGTGCATCGGAGCCATACTTTTTAAGATGCTCAATCACGTAGGTCGAGCCACCAAAGGTCTTTCCAGCACCACGGCCGGTTCTAAGCACCCAAATCTTCCATGGCCGGGTAATTATCTCACCGATACGTTCTTCTTCTGGAACATCTTTCAGAAGTCGGATGACCTTCTTGCCCTTTACTTCATCGACGTGAACCGTCACGTCTCCGGGCGGGATCTGCCATGGGTGGATGTGGTCAAGGTGAGAAGCGTAGCCGGCACTCTTTTCACTTACGGCCAGTCGGCGCCGTAGCTCCATCTCTGCTGCGGCTTGACACTGAATTGGATCAAGAACCATTACTGATTCTTTCGGATGTGCTCTGCTCTAAGGCGTTCCAGGTCGAAGTTGCCCTTCTTCACGTCTTCCAGCCTGGCGCCCAGCTTTAGGGCTTCCAATTCTTCCAGGCTCATCTTCTTCACGTCAAAGTGGTTATCCACGTTCCCCGGATCCTTGCCGATGGATTCCGCGATGTGCTCCACCGCACTCCTGCCCAGGGTATTGGCGACCTCCACGACCTTTGCCGCAGCCCTGGCCATCGTGGGGATGTCCGAGACCCGGAAGCTGGACGTGGGCTTGATAACTATCGTGATGCCGCCTTCGTCTTCAATGACCTCTTCTTCGACAATGGGGATGTCCAGCATCTGGGCCGCACGTTTGAGCATCTGGTCGGCCAACGCGACCATTTCTTGCGACTTCTCCCACTCCTGCACCTTCAGGTGGGCAGCAAAATTCTCAAACTCGCTGGCATGGAACTCGGCCAACTGCAACACCTTTCCATCGAACGACTTCTGGACGCTTCTCCAGTAGGCTTGCCGGCGATGGGCCCAGTAGAGTTTGGTATTTGCTTGGTTCCATTGGGTCCGCATGGCTGCATTGAACGGTTGGTTGTGTTCGTTGCACCACATGGAGCACACACGGGAGATTATTGGAAGGCGTCTTGGGCTGAACCTGACGTAGAACTGAAACCACTGGAACTGCTTGTCCGACTCAAGCTCATGTTGGTCCCATGGGTTCTTGCCGGGCTCTCTGTCCATGAGGTCGGAAAGGATCAGTTTTTTTATCAGGTTCTCGTCCATGGGGTAAATTGTACAGATAGTTATTTGGAAAGGTCAAGGAAGAAATAAAACGGGCCGGCCAGCGATGAGGCGTGATGGTCCTGTTATCGCCGGCCAGCCCCAAGGAAAGAAACCACGCAAGAGGAAAGGTATCATTACCGCAAAAGCTTGTCAATCATCGAAAGATTCCAACGCCACCACATCATCCAAAGGTGCTGATAATGCCCTTGATTTCCTGGTGGGCTCGTTTTAGATTGCTGTGGTAGTTGTTCTTTAGGGATCCAGGCCCGTTGTACCTACGTGCGATTCTTTTGTAGTTCGGATCATCGCTTCGGAACTCTTCGAGCAGGCCGCGGTCAAGGCCAATGAAGTGGGCAAATACCTCGAACTGTCTTTCCAAATCCCCCTGGTCTTGGAGGTAATCCACCGACAGGCCGCATCGGTCCACGTTAAATCCCATGATCTGGAATAGGCCGAAAGAGGTGGAGTAGAATCTGCGTTCGCGGTCGTCAAGGCTAGGATTGCTGTCCCACACATGGCTTTCAAATCGAACCCTTCCGATGCCGGCCGTTTCAACCTGAATGATCGCCAAGGCCAGCCCCTGGTTAAGGCCCATTTCGGCAATGTCGCCGGAGTCCACCAATGCCTGGTAATAGGTCATGTAGCTTTCTGTCGCCGGCATGGCGGTGAGGCTCTGAAGCCGATCCAGGAACTCCACGTTGACCTGGGCGATCACTTCGTCGGCCATGAGGAGCTTCTGCTCGATCACACCAAGCATTGCTGCTGGATCAAAGGTGTCGGCCTGCAACTCTTTGCAGAACTGGAGAAGGCCCCGGCCTGTCCCAACACCCATCTTTCCGTCAATAACAGCGGAACCGCTCATGTCGGTGGAGTAGCACAGGTAGACGAGACCCCGCTGAAGGGCGTAGGGCAATCGGTCTCTGATTTCCCAATACTTCACAAATGTCTCTGGGTCCGTGTCGAGCAGTTGCGTGATCCACTTTCTTACGTCCATTTGAAGTCTCCCCTCAGGTGCCTGCTTTGCGAAGGCGTAATTTGCGTGTCTGGATTTTCGGCTGTGGCTCTCTTTGGTCTTTGTCGATGTGATGAAGCTGCCCGCCCGCCAAGACCTCGACCTCACCACGCTTTACCGCCGCCAGAAGGTCCGTAATGGCCTGCTCTCGGATTGCATGGTTGCGGGTATGGGTAGCGTCATATCCCCAGTTGTGGTCCGCAGGCGTGGCTACACAGTCGCTTCGTCTCAATCCGGCGCTGTCCGCGATTTTCTGTGCCGTTTCTCGCAGGGTTTCAATGGCCCATGGTTCTGGCTCGAAGTCAGCAGCGTCAGTGGTCGTTCCCGTCACGGTCACTAGCGCACGGTCATCGCCAGCTTCTTCCGCTATACCAACCAGGCTATCGTTCTCACCAGAAACAGGGTGAACAACCGGTGCTTCTAACTCGACCCCTGCGGTCCGAAACGCCTCCAGACTCCTGCTGAAATCATCCATCGAAAGTGCGCTGGACGACATTGCCTGCTGAAGCATTGTTCTTTGCACGGCATTTTCATAGCGCCGGGCCCGTTCAGCGTCAAATCGAGCCCTTACGCCAGCGGTGATGTCCTGAACAATTTCTACGCCCGTACGCTCCGTGGCCTGGCTCCGATCATGCTCTACCACGGCATGGTCCTCGATCAGCTTGCCGACGAAAGGCCGTGCTGGGCCAATGCTTCCAAGACGAAGCATGTGTCCGTTCAGAGAAAAGACGCGCCGTCTTGGTTGGGGAATTTCGCCCTTGAGGCCAAGAAGTTGTACCAGATCATCAGCGTGTGCAAGAGTTGCTGTCCTGAAGTACACGTTCTGCGTTTCCGCCAAGGCAATCGCGTAGGCAAGCTGGAAAGTGGTACGGCCAGATCCAATTGGTGCGCGGCGGAGTCTACCGGTGAGGGCTTCTGTATCGATTTCAACCAGCCTGGCCCAGTGGGATTGAAGCCTATTTGGCTCAAAGCCAAGACACCGGATAGCCCGCATAGTGTGGGCACGTAACAGATATTCGTCATTTGCCATCTTGTGTGTCCTCATTGGCCCGGAGCCATGCGGTCAGGCGACTGCGCCGTACCCGGATGGTTCCCCCGACCCGAGTGACCCCCATCTCCTTGACAAGGCCATACACCTTGGACCGCCCCACCTTCAACTCCTTGGCGATCTCCTTGGGAGTCATGAGTTCGTCTTTGTCGTGCTTGCCCATGTTCACTTCCACCACTGGTAGAGGTCGTCGCACACGATGAGGCATCCCGACATCTCCGGGTCGCAACGGCCACTACAGTCCGTATCGATGAGGCATTCCACATTGTCTTCCAGACAGTCTCGGGAGCATCGGTAGTGGGGCAGGCGGTCAAAACACTCCCACAGAACCGTGCAGTCCAGCAGCCCGTACTGCATTGCAAGGCCGCACTGGCGAGAGCAGATGATCCGGCCACAGCTTTGCGGAACCGGAAACATTACGCAGCATTCGGAGTAGCAGCCCTGGAATGGAAGGCTGGCTTCGTAAGTGCAGGCACTCCAATCTTCTTCCGGGCAGGACGTTCCGGTGTCGTCGTCATCATTATCGTCATTGTCATCGTTGTCGTCGTTATTGTCGTTGTCGTCATCATCATTGTCATCATCGTCGTCATCGTCCAACGTGCCAGTCAGGAACCAGGGTGGCCTTTCGTCATCGCCGTCATCATCATCGCCATACCCCCCAAAGGCCACACAGCAGCCTGTACTGGCCCCGGCGTCCTTCTGGCACACATAGCCCCGGCCCATCGCGATAGTGCACTCAGCGGTAAGGGCGCAGGCGTAGCAGCCATCGTCGTCGTCGTCGTCGTCGCCACAGCACGACAGGCTAATTACGATGAAGAACACAATGCCGATCAGGAGAAACCAGGCCCAGCAACCATTACCGTATCCATTATCTTGTCTCATCTTGTACCTCCTATGCGGAAAGAATGGCACAATCCGGTACAGGATGTCAAGCTTTAATACAATTAAGGGAGTTTTGAGGAACAACTGGCCGGTAATACTGGTGATAAGCGGAGCGAACAGGAACATCCGGAGGGCGCCACAGGGCCTGGCTCTACCCTCCATGTGTGTCAGATATGCTTACACGGGTTCCACGAATCCCTCGTCAGTTATGGGTCGCCAGATTATGTGAAAGTGCATCTTGCCGCCGACTTGGCTGCCGGTAACGTTCCACCGGATAAAGGTGTCAAAGTCCACGTCTGCATTCAACACAATGCTTCTCTTTTTAGGATCCACGCCTTTATCGACGGTAGGCGACCCTGCATTGAAAAGCGTTACTTTTTTACCTGGGTCCTCCGTCTTCATTGCTATGGTTCCCACCGGGGCTGTGCTAAGGTCTGCCCCATTATCGAGGGTCATGTCCTCTTGAGCGGGAGATCCGCCACCCGCTGTCCATAGATCAAAATAAGCATCCGTATTCGTGCCCACCAAAGCGCTTGTGTCAACATGCCCGAAAATTTCCAGGACCTCTACTGCCCCCGTTACCTGGAATAAATTGTATTCAGTATCAGCACTCATCGTTATCAGTTTGTATTTTGTTTCTGGATAAGCAAATCTGGTCCAGACATTAGCATTATCTACGTCAACCCATCTGCCGTCTCCACCACCTGTTGAGCAGTCAACGACCGTCCAATTGGTAGTGGCGGCACCAAGGTAATACCCCGATGTTTGATGTCCGCTGGAGGTGCAGTCACTGAGAATTCCCGTATTCGAACCGGTGACGTTGAAGCCATAAGTAGCCGCGTCCCCAACAGTACCGCAACCGTATAATCCTGCCTGTGCTCCCGTTACGTTAAATCCTGAAAAAGTATTCGCAGGGAATCCCGCCAAACAATTATTCAGGATAGCGCCTTCTCCGGTAATTTGGTAGCAATCTGCCCCGTCAACCACTTTGACATTATTAAGAACGCACTCGTCCCCGCTTACAAGTGTCCCCCCGGCGGCACTGTCTGGAGTTATCCTTAAGAAGCCATCAATTTCACATGAATTGCCCGATACGATTAGGCCCGTACCAGATGCGGGGTCAATAAGTGTTCCTCTTTCGCACCACATCTCACACGAACTACAAGCTAAATTAAGATTTAGCTCTGTGTACGTCCCTGCCGTAACGTTCAAAGCGTCACCACTGGACATTGCAGCGATTCCCGCTTTTATTGTTTCGAAGGCAGATTTTGGGGTTTTGCCTGAGTTGGTGTTGCTCCCGGTCCCTTTGTTTACGTACCAAATACCACCACCAAATTTCGGAATCTGTAAAGTATTGTTTATATAAGACATCTAATCGATCTCCTTAGACAACGAATAAATCCGACCCATTACAATAAACAGTAATCGAATCGTAATCACCAGTAATAACGGCTGTAGCCTGGCCATCAATTGTCTGACCACCTTCTGTAGTAAGCGTAATGTTGAAGGCGGAAGCATTGCCACTAGCATCCTTAATAACTAAATAACGACCGGAGGTCATCTGTGCTGTTTTCCAATCAATAGCACAAGTACCAGCAGCAGTACGTGTAACATGGAGGATATCATCTGCAAGGAGTAGATCATAATTAGCTACGTTTACGGTTGTGACCGCTTTAAAGCGGTCTGCCTTTGCATCAACAGCGGTCTTCACTGCCTTCTGAGTAACCAAGCTCGTGTCTACGTTACCAGCAAGATCAGTCTTGATCAGCGTGATCCCAGGACCGGCCAACTCACCGATCCTGACAGCACCAACTAGAGTAGCTTCATCTGGATTATAGGCCAGGATTACGTCGCCTTCTGCTCCATCAACTCCACCACCACCATCTTCTTCACCAGCAAGTCCACCATAAATATAATTATCTCCGCCATCTCCGCCATCACCTGATGTATCGGCATCACCCCCAGGGCCCGCTCCTAATCGTATACCACCACCCTTAAATCCACCACCGACTCCACTTGGCCCTCCTCCACCAGAACCCATAAAGATTATATCGCCAGAGTCAGAGTCTTCACTACCAGTAAATAATGCGATACGAAAATCGGAAGAAGATACCCCTCCTAAAACAATTAATCCCCCAGGTATACCATAAGGAGTCCCATCTGATAATGCAAATAGCTCTTCACCAGAGCCGTTTATGGTAGGGTCTAATACTATTTTGCCATATTCTGAACCACTTGTTTTATCCATTATCTGTGTATATACACCGCCATACTCTACTTTATTTGGTGTTGCTGCATCGTCATAACCATATAGAGCAATTTGACCAGCTATATCACCCTCACTTGGAGCTGTATCGGAACTTTGCACGAACAATAGGTTAGCAGCATATACTCCTCTTTCTGCTATGGTCATTTTTTCAACACCAGCCATACTGAAATGATAAACTCCAGGAGTCCCTGCGCCTGAAGTGGTTCGTGTGTCAATTTTAATATGACTTAATTTCTGTGCTCCAACATCATAAACTGACTGAATTGTTAGTGCATCTGAAACACTAGAGCCCAACGATATAACTGGATTTCCATCATTCGTGGCATCATAAATTTCTAAATCTGTCAATCCTGTTATATCATGACCATCTACATCTAATGTCGCATCCAATTTACCATCTGCGCCAATAATGTTGTTGATCGCAGCCCGGACTTCGGTATCAAGAACATGTTGGTCGTCGGCCAGAAGGCCTGAGAGAGCGGTAACGGAGATTTCATCTGTCCCGCCGTTCTCGTGGCTCCCATGGTGGCCTTGTGGCGCGTTGTTGGCGGTCACGTCCGCAAGAGCCTCCATGCCATCGAGTTTCGTCTTGTCGGCCCCGGACATGAGGCCGGAATTGCCGGCTGCAATCGCATCGGCAATCGTGTCCCCACCGCCCGTGACGTGGGTTGCAGCATGGTCTTTCGGTGGCTGGTCGTCGGCAAGTTCGCCGCTCAGGCCGGCCACGTTGATCTCGTCACCGCCGCCGTTCTGGTGGGTCGCTGCATGAAGTTGGGCATGGTGGTCGTCAGTGGTCTGCCCGCTCGTGGAAGCATGGGGAAGGGTCCCGGTGTGATCCACTCCATCAATGGCATGGGCCTGGTTGTGATGATCGTTCGCCGTCTTTCCGGAAGTAGAAGCATGGGGCAACGTGCCCGTATGGGCCGACCCAGAGATATCATGGGCAAGAGGTGTCTGGGCATCGCCAGCAAGACCGGACAGCCCCGCGATGGAAACTTCGTCAGCCCCACCATTCTCATGCGTGGGCGCGTGGACACCAGGCACTCCGCCGTTCGTCTTGGGTGTTATGCGAATAGTCATGACATCAACCCCCCAGGGCTTGCCACTGAAGCTTCTGCCCAGCAGTGTCGGATATCGCGTACAGCTTCTCCACATCCAGGAATGCACTCGAGCCAGGCTCCCAGTCACCGCTGTACACGATCGACTGGCTCTTCTCGATCGACACCGCCCCACCGGCCACCACGCCACTGTTGCCAATCGAGATCGTGGCAGTCGCGGAGTTCCCGTTCGGCGCCACACCATCGGTGCTCTGGAACACCACCGACTGCACCTTCTCCAAATCACTGATCTGGCCAGGTGCGATAATGAGACCAGCAGCCACCGCACTCACCTCGATCTCGCCCTGAGCCAATATCTCCAATGTGAAGTCTGCCATCGCTTCAAGCCCTCCACTCTGAGTGAAAAATGTCAATACCTACAGCCTCTAAATCAAAACCCTAAAACATTATTTCCATACTTGTCAAGGGGGAAGGTCTGGGCGGGTATTATGGAGGGAAGGTTAAAGGGCCAGGTTCAGCCGCCCCTGCGCCGCGTATGGCTCGATTTGCTTCCGGGCCATCTCGCAGTATTCGGGGTTTGTTTCGATGCCTTTAAACTTTCGGCCAAGCTTGACCGCAGCAACGCCGCTTTTCCCCGATCCGCAGAACGGGTCCAGCACCGTATCCCCGATCCGCGAACCGGCAAGGATCATCCTGGTAACAAGCTTTTCGGGCCAGACCGCGAAATGCGCCCCCGGGAATGGCTGTGTCGGGATGGTCCAGACGTTGCGGGCGTTCCGGCCGGCAGGATGGCAGGCTTTTGTAATGTCGGTGGCAAGCGTCTGTCCGCCTGGGCCGTTGGTCCACTTGTGGTTTTCGCTACGTCCTCGCCCGACACGGGCCAACGAATCGTCTTTGTGTGGTTCTCTTATCGCGTCCGCGTCGTAGTAGTACCTTTCCGACTTGGCCAGCAAAAACACGTGCTCATGCGAGGATGTCGGCCTATCGGTTACGCTTTCCGGCATACAGTTGGGCTTGTGCCATATGATGTCCGACCGCAGATACCAGCCATCGGCCTGCAATGCGAAGGCAACGCGCCACGGGATGCCCACGAGGTCCTTGTGCTTCAGGCCAAGGGAAGAAGCATCGTTTTCACGCCGAACAGGTGACTGTTCCTGCGCTTTTCCGCCGGCAAGCCCGGTTGTACCGTGTCCGCTGTGTGACTTTTTGTGGCCAATGGAGCAGTAAGAGTCCCCTAAGTTCAGCCACAGCGTCCCGTCATCTCGCAGGACCCGCTTGGCCTCCCGGAAGATGGCCACCAGGTGCTCCACGTAGAGTTCCGGGGTAGGCTCAAGGCCGAGTTGCCCCAACCAGGCCCCGCACTTCTGGCAGAACTGCCCGCTTCCGGCTGTCTGGCCCTTGCCAGCGGCGTCGGCTGACTTCCACTTGGTTTGCTCAACCTGCCCCGGGTGGTGAGATGGACCGATGTCGCCCCACTGGTGCTCACAGGCAGGATCGCCACCCCACTCGGCCGGCTCACCCCCGTAGTCCCTTAGACCCCAATAGGGCGGAGACGTGGCCAGCATTTGAACCGACCCCGACTCCATGCCAGCCATCACGTCCAGGCAGTCGCCTTCGATGACAGAATGAGTTACCAGTGGATCAGGCTTTGTTTCCAAATAAACCGCCAATGCAAGATCGTGGTGGGGAGAACAATATAAACCAAAGCGCAGAAGGATGTCAAGCACAACTCAACTTGTAAGGATCGCTTACAGGTTCGGAATGAATCAGCAGGGGGGGGGACCAAACCGAACCCTCTTACGCACGAATGCAGAATCCGGGCCAACTTGTCACTAACGAAACGCCAGTTGTGAGGCACAAGCTATCTTGTCAATAACGAATGAGACACAAAATTCAGTTCCCCGATATCATCGGACATCTGACAAAATCTCACAACACCAACCCGGGGGATTTTTTCGGATTCAAAATCTCGGAACCAGGAACCAGGGGAATTGAAGAAAGGGGGCGGCGGAAACCCAGAGGTAGACCAGAGAGACCAGAGAGACACCCCTGTCCGGACCACAATTCTGAATTCCTGGCGGACAATGGATTTGCGTCTTGAGGCCCCCAATACCTCTAAAGCTTTTGTTCCCACCCTTACCCCCATTACTTTTAGGATTTGGATCGCCAGAAGGTAGGGAAGGTCCCCGGCTCGCGCTTGTGGCGCTCGGCCCCTAACATCTGTTAGCGTGCAGGCTCCCGGGCTGACCAAACAAACCTTAATGTGATTTGACAATCACACGAACATTCCAATTAATCGCACATTAACAGAACTTTATACTTGACAACCTAGCCTTGCCAGTCTAGAATAACAACATCACCTATAGGAGACAACATGGAAATCATCGCGTATCTGTTAACCGTCGCCGTCTTGGCCGTCATCGTCAACATCTAGCATCAAGGCAGGCGGCGAGCCCTGCGCCGTTCACCTTGAAACCAGATGGAGGATACCATGGGCCACGTTCTAGCCATTGCCATCTTGTGCGGTCAGGCCTGGGCTGTCCGTTGGCTGATCTTGACCATGTTGCGCCAGTCGGAGATCAACAGGCAAGCGCGTGCAGCAGCACCCAAGGGTCCACACAGGCGGAGCGGTCCCCGGAAACCAGCCAAGGTGGAGCCTGAAGCGGTCCCCATGGCCCAAAGGGTAACAGCCCCTGCCAAGCGTACCCTGATCAGCCCGGAAGAGGTGCAGGCCAACCTGGACGCCATCAAGGCCAAAGAGTTTCTGGCCGTCCACCGTTCCGAAGTAGGGCAAGCCCTGGCAAGCCTAGGTTACAGCAGGCAAGAAACCGCTCCCTACCTTGCGAGCCTGTTGACCGTGGACGACGTAGCAAGCACAATCAAGGCCTATTTGCAGTGCAGGCAACCGAAACGAGTGCAGGCAAGCCCTAGCGCACACAATGAAGTTAAACAGGCCGAAAGAGTTGAGTTAAAGCCCCCTGTGGATAACTCTGAAGTTGAGCGGATTCAAAGGCCTTTGCCTGTGCAAAACCCAAAACCCATTACCGTTAAAGCGCCCGATCAAACCAAGTTAAAAGCACACTACAACGGCAAGGGCTTTAAAGACTTCGGCCCTGATAGCAAGATCACTACCATGTCCAAAGGAATGGCAGTACAGGCGCTGGTGGACAATCCGATCAATGGATACTTCCTCGAAAACGCCCCTCTTAATGTTACCCTTACGGGTAACGTTAAAGACTACATCTTGGAGCAGATCAGAGAGCACCACATCAAGGGCAGGAAGCTTCCTGAATACTGGACAGACCGGATTATTCAGGCCCTGGACCTTTGCGTGATGGAACAAATCAGGGTTTACAATGGCAAGTACGCACCGGCCGGCATTATCAAAAAGGCAATCGAAGAACGGTTTCCCGTATACTTTCCAGACACTTGGGATTTTGATTGCACGCTAGCAAGCAAACCAACAGGGCTTTCAAGCGGTGAAGTTGACGCATTAAACCATGAAATGGATGCGCTAGCACGCAAAAACAAAGAACTAGAATCCAGACTACAGGCAATCCAGACCACGGACGATACCAGCGATTGCCCTTTCTAGCGCCAAGGTGGCACCTAGGGTGGACAAACTATCAACGAGGTAGGCAAGGGTATGGCTAACATGACCAAAGGGCAGCAAGGCACCTTAGCGGGACGATTTGAACGGGTAACAGGAAAGGCACTCCGCCCCCTTGGCACCGATGCACAGCCCAGCTTGTGGGACAAACAGGCAAGGCCAACCTTTCCCGTGCCTGCACAGAGCACAAAGAAGGGCAGTGATTCCAAAGCCATGCCTGTTGTCGACCAGGAAAAACAGGAGCCCTTATGCTGACCAGGGCCACCCCCAACGGACCCAATTTGCAGGGACATGGGACCAGCAAAACGGCCAGTTTGCACGCTGAAAACAGGGGCCGGGAGCACGGAAATACAGAAAGGGCCCGCTACCTAAAGGAAATTATAATATATACTACCCTTCCCAGTCTTCTCCTAAAGAGTTTCCCTCTTAGCAGAAGAAAGAGAGAGAGGAAAAACCATGAACGAGTCGGTAGTTCATCCGTTGGAGTGCTTGGAAGCGTGGCCGGAGTTGTTCGGGCCGTTTGCTAGTGCGTGGAGCAAGTTGTCAGAGATGGCCGAGGCCGTGCCCGGTAGCGCTTCGGAACTTGGTGCGCATTGTGCGGATCGGTTGGAGACTGCCGCGGCTGATCTGATGCGCGTAAACCATGACGGGGACCACACGGAAAAGATCCAGGCATTGAGAGAGGCCGCGCGGATATTCCGTGGCCGTTTCTGCAACTAACACCTTCTGGAGGAAATCAGATGGAATCTTTCAAATTCTACGTTGTCCGGACTGCCTTTCATGGTGGCGGGATTGTTTCCAAACACAAGACCATTGAGCGGGCACGTCAAGCGCTCTCGATTGCCCGAACGGGTGATTGCACTTGCGGGTGTGCTGGTGTGGTGGCGGTCGAAGACTATCACCGGATCAGCAGCAACCCGGACACGTGCCGACCGTCCGACCTTTTACGCACGGAGCGTTAACATGAAAATTAATCGCTTTACCAGATCCCTCCAGCACCCTTTCCGGCGTCTTTGCCGTTGGGCCGGGGCCGTCGAAGAGGCACGGCAACTGCGGGAGCGGTGCCACCTGGCACGGCAGGGAATCATCCGGGGCGACTGTGCCAGCTCGTGCCCCGACAAGGTGGAAGGCTTGAACGCGGCACCCGGGGCGACTCTGGATGTAGCCGTGGGCGCTTGCCGGATCTTTTACCCGGCCTGCCCGACCCTGGCGCTTATAGAACAACTCGATACTCGGCACGATTGGGAATAAAAACACTTGACAACCAGCAAGGGACCTAGTACACTAGTGACCAACATCAAGAGAGGATTCAAATATGAACGAAAACCCGTACATTGCAAGCGCGACCTATTCGCCCGAAGATAACAAGCTCCGGATTTGCATGTTCTCTGATGACCGCTTGGAAAAGGATCTTTACGACCGGGTGAGGAAGGTTGGTTATCGTTGGGCCCCGCGTCAAAAGATTTTCATTTGCCCCGCTTGGAATCCTGCGGCCGAGGATCTGGCCCTGGAATTTGCCGGGGAGATCGACGACGAAAACAGCACGATGGAGGAGAGAGCGGCCGAGCGGGCCGAGCGGTTCGAGCAGTACAGCGAGAAGCGGCAAGCAGATGGAGACCGGGACAGCGCCAACGCGGACCAAATAGCGCAACGATTCGCCGGGGGGCAGCCGATCCTAGTGGGCCACCACTCCGAGAAGAAAGCCCGCAAGGACGCGGAGCGCATTGATACCAGTATGCACCGGGCCTTGAAGATGTGGGAAACGTCCGAATATTGGAAGCAACGCGCGGCCGGAGCCCTTCACAATGCAGAGTATAAGCAACTCCCCGGCGTCCGGGCCCGACGTATCAAGAAACTGGCCGCAAGCCTGCGGAAGAGCAAGAAATACCTGGACAAATCCGAAGCAGGATTGAAGGCGTGGACCGCCGACAATCTCACTCCTGAACGGGTAGCCTTTCTGATCGGCCATGATTCCCTCGTGTCCATGGAGCTATACCTTGCCCATCGGGACGGCAAGGTGACCGACGAGGAGGCGAAGGGGCGAAGGGTACGAGGTGCCCGGGTGGCAATCGCCTATTATCTCCGATGGATTCGGCACTATGAGCACCGACTCACCTATGAACGCGCCCTCATGGCCGAAGATGGCGGGATGAAGGCCGAAGGGATCGACATCAAGCCAGGCGGGAAGGTCTGTTACCTGGGCGAATGGCTCACGGTCATCAGGACAAATCGCCGAGACGGTGAACTCGTCAGCGTGACAACCACCAGCCCGGCCGGCATGACCTACCGGAGCACCTACCCGGTCCCGGCCGAAGCCATCACGGACTATACCGCCCCGACCGACGACGACGCCAAGAAGATCAGGAAGGCCAAAGCGAGGCCCCCGATTTGCAACTACCCAAAAGAGGGGACATATCCGGTCAAGTGGGAGGCATGGCAAGCAGAGCACACGGACTATCGAGGGATGCGGGTAGTTGAGGCCACGACCGAACACGGAGCGCACCGGGTCCGGACTATGCTGGGCTCCCATATCGGCCTGCATGGAGACATGAACAAGCGCCACAGCTACCATTCCGTTTTCATCACCGACAAGCCCGAGAAGCAGCCCCCGGCCCCTCCGGAGCAACCCGAGGAACAAGAGACGCTTTCAAGCATGAAGGCAGACCACGAACTGGCCGCACGGGTGGCACAGGGAGCACCGAAGCGGAGAGAGTACAAGCCCAGCCCCACCCGTGAGAAGATCAACCAGGCCCGGGACACCATCAAGGCAGGGATCAAGGTTGTGAGCGCCCCGACCCTTTACCCAACGCCCAAGGAGATAGCCCGGCGTATGGTCGAAATGGCCGGGGGTGTCTGCATCGCTGGACACCGAGTCCTTGAGCCTAGCGCCGGAACCGGAAACTTGATCAAGGCAGCGGTAAACACTGCAACGGGTTTTGATTGCGTCCGGGTAGTTGCGGTCGAAATCAACCACGACTTGGCCGGGGCCCTGCGGGGCATGCGCAGCAAGTTTCTTTATGGCACCGAGAGCAACTTTGAAATTCACCAGGGCGACTTCTTAGATATGACCCCGAAGGACTTGGGAGACTTCAACACAATCATAATGAATCCGCCTTTCAACAAGGGCGCGGACATCAAGCACATCGAACACGCAACGAGTTTTCTCAAGCCTGGCGGAACGCTGGTGGCCCTGTGTGCCAACGGACCCCGGCAGCGGTCGGCATTCATGGACAAGGCCGAGCATTGGGAAGACCTCCCGGAAGGGTCATTCAAAGAAGCAGGGACGGGCGTAAACGTGGCCCTGATGGTGCTGCGGGGAGAGCAGAAGACCGAGCAGCCCGAGGCCAGAGAAGAAAAGAAAGGGGCACCGGCTCCAAACCCCAAGGCAATCCAGCAACTTGGGCTATTTTAGGCGACTGAACACCAACCGCGAAAGGGTAGGGACATGAAGCGAAAAGGCAAGCATCCATGCGGCGTTTTCTTCCAACTCTTCCGGCTCCACTGCTACCACAGGGTGGCGGGTTCGGATCGCGAGGAGAAGGGACGCTGCAAGGTGGGTGGCGTGGTGGTCTGGACCGAAAGATGCTGCCGGTGCGGGAAAGAAAGAACGAAGACCTGGGACACGGAGATCATGGGAGATGCGTAGAAACCAGTAGCCTTTGGGGAGGAAAGAAGCGATGACAACCAAGGCCAACGACATTCAGAAAGACCACCCGGAGCTTCGGGCCGGGGAAGTGTGGCTTAAGAACCACGATACCGACAAAGACAAACACTTCGGGGACGGCTACTCAACCCTGCGTGTAGGGCGGGTGGCCATGGATATGCACGGAGCTGCGGTCCCGGGGTACGTGCCTGTGTTCGTTTCACGGGAGGAGTTCGACGAGCACAAGAAGCGGGCCCTGTAACTAGCCTTTGCCGGTGCGGTCCACTGGGCCGCGCCGAGAGAGACTACCACCACGGGAGGGTTAAATCATGAAGAGTCTGGTCAAGGTGTCTTTTTGGTGCCGAACAAACAGAGACCGTGAGGATGATGCTTCGGACGCGGGGAGCATCACGGTTCCCCAGGCCCACGCCGCCCGCATTGCCCGCGAGATCGACGCCACGGGCAGCTATAGGCCCACCCCGAAGGCCGATCCGGTCCAGGCAAAGAACCAGTTCGGGAACCCGGCCGCGACCTTTCACGGAACCGTTGCGGACTACCCGTCCGGAAGGGTTTTGACCTTTTCGGGACACGACACGCCAGGGGAGGATTAGACCATGATCGCCAAGGCTTACGGCGCACCATACAGCCACGAAGGGGAAGTGATCGGCAGCCCGACCACCCGCAGGGAAGCCCGGGACCTGGCCGAGCAGAACCTGACCACCCGCGACCAGCGAGTGCGGGTTTTCTGGAACCTGACAGATCCCGCAACCGTTTGGTTCTTCCAATTGGACGACGACGGGGACGTTGACGAGATCGAAACCTAACCAGGAGGGAAGCAAGATGACTGAGGCAGTGGGACCGAACAAGCTTTTAGGCATATGCCATCCGGGGTGCGAAAAGTGTAAACATCAGAAATGGCTAAAAAATTGCGTCGGGCCGTCGATAGATCCATTGTGTTATCACCCCCAAGGAAAAAGCCCATCATGGAGTACTTTTTATGGCCGATTGCCTGACGAATATCCCAAAATAGAGAATGTCAACGGGCACGGACAGTGCACCCTTTTTGAGCCTAATTGGTGGCAGCGTGTTTTGATTAAATTCAGACCGAATAAGAGGGAAGAATGAGATTCACCGCACCCGTCCGGGAGGAGTTGATCCAGGCCAGGCTGAACTTTGCCGAGCAGGCAGACGCGGAGGCCCACGACCTTGACCGGGGCCCTAACGTGTACGCCGTTGACCGGTTGGCCAAGTTGAACGAGAAGATCGCAGCCCTGGACCTGATACTTTCCCAGGGATTTTAGGAGGGACACCATGATTAAGTGTGCACAAGACCTGGACCCCGGCGACGTTCTGTTGATCGACGGAAAGTTACGCCGAATCACAAGGATCAGCCGATTAGTGCGGGGCGTTACCATCCCGGATCGGATCACCCTTTCCTTTGCCAGTGGATTCGACATCATCTCGACAGCATACAGAAAATTCGAAGTCAAGGAGGACTAGCCATGGGAAACTCTCGACCCCTTTTTCTTCTCGCCTGTGTAGTCGCCTGCTTTTCCTACATGATGCTCATCCAGATGACCCACCAGGACGACGAGGATTTGATTTGCGCGGCTGTCGTGACCGACCACCACCCAACGGACACCTGGCCCCTTGTGTTCGAGGTGCGCGTGACCTCGGGCCGTTTCAGGGCGGGGGACGACATCTTGATCGAGGGAGTTGAGGCCACCATCGAGGAGCGCTGGACTCCCAATGGGGACACGGGGACCGAGATTTGGCGGTTAACTGGCGGTGACACCATCTGTCCCTTCCCCAGTGAGCCGATCCCGGACTGGACAAGAGCATCCATAACCCTGGACACGGAGGACTGATGGAACCACCGAGAAGCCTTTTGATTTGCCACGAGTGCAAAAGCCCAGAGAATCTAAAGGCTTATTCCCGTGACTGCACCGTGAACGTCATCTTGGGGACGATGATCGGGGAGATGCGGATTTTCTGCCCGTACTGCAACCACGAGACCATCATCGTGGACGGCGAGATCGCGTCCTGTCATTACAGCTACTCCACGCCATTCTATGCAAAAGGAAAATGAACGTGCTACCATACCGGCCTGCTACCCACCCCATTCACCGGCCCGGGGGGCTAAACCCCCTAAACCATTCCCCTGGGTCGGTGTCCTACCTTTTCCCGGGACACGTAAAAAGAAAGCTTGACAACCTAGACTATCCGCGCTACGTTCTTGGCAGCAGCAAACAAGGGACCACGCAACCCATGGACATGCTCAGAAGACAAAACATGGAAATCCACGACGCTTTGAGCGGTTCCATATGCTGGTTTAATGACCCGACTTACTACAGCACCCCAGCACCCCCCCCAAATCAAAATCTTTTCGCCAAAAAACATTCTGTAACCAAGGGACATTACAGCAGAAAAGGGCAAGTTGATTTTTTAAAAATTCCTTATAATTTAGGTCGATTCCTTATAAGTACTTTTTTTACCGTGCTTTTTATCCTGTTATTCCGTGGACATGGAGCGGTTTTTACTCCGGGAAGAATCGAGTTAAAAGTGTTCCGTTTTGGTCTCCCAGGTCTATATATTATACATATACTACTCCGTCCAACATTCAGGACTGCTCTCATAGATCTACTACCCTTCTCGGAACCTACAAGACATACACTGTTTAGTTTAACTAGCTTAAAATCGGCAAAAAGGAAAACTAAATTATGACACCATGCGTTAGTACCATCGTGAACCACGTCCTGGCCAGCTACCCGGTGATCTACGTCGAGACTGACGAACCCTTCCGTGCGGAGCGGGAATTGACCGAGCACTTGAAGGCCCAGGAGATCGAGTCCTCGCACTGGGACATTGAAACCGGGCTCAAGGGCGTAGATGGGGTCGCGGAGGGATCGGACAACCCCACTGGACCCATGGCCTACCTCACCAAGCGTTCGGCCACTGTGGGGCAGCCTGCGGCCGTCCTTGCCCATAACCTGCACCGGTTCTGGGACGATCCGGAAGTGTCTCAGGCAATCATCAACGGTTCGCAAATCTGGAAGGGGTCGGAGAAGACCCTGATTCTGATCGGGACCCCGGCGCCGTCAATCCCGGTCGAGTTGTCCAAGGTCATCCAGCTATTGCCCTTCGACCTCCCGGACGCCGACCAGCGGGAAACGCTTTTGAAGGTGCTGATCGACGAGAACAAGGACAGGATGAAGGAGAGACCAACACCGAAACAGATCAAGCAGATCGCGGAAGCGGGGTCCGGTCTTACTCTCGACGAGCTTGAGAGCGCATCCGCCCTGGCGTTTGCCAAGAGCAAGAAAATCGAGCCTCGGGACGTCATGGCGCAAAAGGCCCAGATGATCCGCAAGAATCCGTGCCTTGAGTATTACCAGCCGGAAGACGATAGGGGCTTGGCAGCCCTGGCCGGCCTGGAGAACCTGAAGCGGTTCATGCTCGACACGGCGCGGAGTGGGTACGCCCGGGGGGTTTTGCTTCTCGGTGTGCCCGGGACAGGAAAAAGTGAAACGGCCAAGGGTCTGGGCAGTGAGTTGGGGATCCCGACCATCATCCTGAACATGGGCCGGTTGTTCGGGAGCCTGGTCGGGGAGAGTGAGCAGCGCACCGAGGCAGCCCTGCGGGTGATCGATGCCGTGTCCCCGTGTGTGCTCATGATCGACGAGATCGAGAAGGCGTTGTCCGGAATGAGCGGCAGCGGAAAATCTGACTCCGGGGTGAGCAGCCGAGTGTTCGGCACCTTCCTGTCGTGGTTGCAAGATCACGAATCCAACGTGTACGTGATCGCTACCTGCAACGACATCATGGCCCTGCCCCCCGAGTTCAGCCGGGCCGAGCGTTGGGATGCCGTGTTCTTTCTCGACTTGCCCAACGAGACGGAGAAGCGGGCCATCTTCGAGATGTACCGGGACAAATTCAAGTTGCCGGCCAAGACCGAGATGCCGTTGGCCATCGACTACACCGGGGCCGAGATCAGGTCGCTGTGCAGGACCGCCAAGATGCTGAACATCACGCCGATCCAGGCCACTAAGTACGTGATCCCGATTGCCAAGAGCCGGTCCGAGATGATCGCCGGCTTGAGGAAGTGGGCCGAGCACCGGGCCGTGCCGGCCACGGACGCCCAGGTGGATGATGTCGTGACCGCAACCCGCAAGATGAAAACCAGGAAGGGGACGAAGTGATGGAATGCTGCACAGTCGATCAGATGATGGCGTTCCGCCCATGCGGGTGGGACAAGGACGACGATGGCAAGCACTACACGCCGCAACGTGTTGCAGCCTTGTGGGCGGGGCGTGAGACCCTGACCGCCATGGACATGCTGGACCTGGACATCCCGGCAGATGATAGGCTGTGGGCTGTGCTACGGCCGGAATTGATCCCGGAAAAGATGCTCCATGAATTGGCTTGCGATTTCGCCGCCGCAACGCTCTACATCTGGGAAAAGAAATACCCAAATGACAAGCGGCCCCACAACACCATCGCGGTGAAGCGGCTATGGATTCGCGGTGAGGCAACGGATGATGAGTTGGCCGCCGCACGGGCCGCAGCCGGGGACGCAGCCGGGGCCGCAGCCGGGGACGCAGCCTGGGTCGCAGCCGGGGTCGCAGCCTGGTTCGCAGCCGGGGTCGCAGCCGGGGCCGCCGCAGGGGCCGCCGCATGGGCCGCATGGGCCGCAGCCGGGGACGACGCACGGGACGCCCAGGTTGACATGGTGCGCGAGGCGCTGAAACAGGCCGAGAAAGGAAAAGAATCATGAGTCACTACACACAAATCACTACGAACATGGTGGACCAGGAGTGCATCATCCAGGCCCTGATGGACCAGGGCTTTACCCGTGACCAGATCGAGGTCCACGACCAGCCGGCTGTGCTGCACGGGTATGAGGAGAAGCGCCGGGCCAACATCATCATTCGGAAGCGCCACACCGGGGGGTACGGGGACCTGGGGTTGCTCAAGAACCCCGAGACCGGACGGTACGAGTTGATCGTGGACGACCTCGACCAGGGGCGCCGGTTCGACAAGGGCAAGCTGCTCGGAAGGTACGCATACCACAAGGCCATCAGGGCGGTGAAGAAGAAGGGGCTCCGGTACCAGGAAGCGCGTGATGGGAATGGCCGGATTCTTTTGACCGTCGAGATGTAGGGAGGCACCGGATGAAAAAGCAAAAGCTCATGATCTTCATTGACGAAACAGCAGACCCCGTGACCGTTGTGGCGTCCGGGTTCACCGGATACGCGGGACGGACATGCGGTGAGGAGATGGACTTCCTGGTTGACGCCATCGGGGAAAGGGTTCCGCAGCCCGTTCAGTTTGGGGATCAGCAACCACCGGAGAAAGGTGAAGCATAATGGCAACGATCAATTGGAAGGCAAAAGCGCAGAAGGCTGAGAAGCTACTGCACCAGAGGCGTGAACTGCTTCTACAGGCAAGAGACCTAGCCATAGAAGCGGCAAAATATGGAAACGAATGTTCAGAGGGCCGCTTTGCCGATCTTCCCGCACGCATGGTCGGGCACAACGTCATTGGCAATGTTGAAGGGATGAAGTTTGTAGCGCACAGGACCAAGACTCAAGCGAGAGAAGGCCGAGATCTGCTGGACGCTGCACACGACTTCCTGGATAGTTTCAAACGGGGGGGCAAGTGAGATGGCAAAGCAGATGACAATCACGATTGACGACACCACCGGCGAGACATCCGTGGAGATGGCCGGGTTCAAGGGACGGTCATGCACGGATGCCAGCCGGTTCATCGAGCAGGCCCTGGGGACCGTGGCCCAGCGGAAGCGCAAGAAGGCGTTCTACGCGGTGGACAAGCTGGGCGAGAAGAACAAGGAAGTTTGCGGCTAGACCGCACCAAAAGGAGACCACGCCATGACCGTTACGGCAAAGAGGCTCACTGATTTAAAAGAGCTGTCCAAAGATATGAGTAAAAGGCAAGCGATGATAATTGCGGATCGGCAAGCAGTCCATGGAAGCATGGATGATAAATATTCCTATCAAGAGCAGGAGGCCGCATGGGCAAAGCTCTTTCTCCTTGCCCACTACGGAGTGCCCGACGCCCAGTGGATGCGGTTGCGCGATACGGCCCAGGCAGCCTTTGACAAGTTCAAGAGGGTTCCCAAAAACTGGGGCACGCCAGAACTTGCGAACCTTGCCAAGGCCCTGGCCAAGATCATGGAACTATTCAGACGAGTGGAGGAGGAAAGAGATGTGCATGTATGAGGACAACGCCTATTAACTTTTCAATTAAGGAGAATCGAGATGCCTTCAAAAAGATGGACCGAAAAAGAAGATTATGCCTTAACCGAAATGCTGAAACGGTACAGGGAGAAGGAAGGGCAAACAAGGGTCATCAGCATCGAGGCGTGGTCCAGCTTCGCCGAATCCCTAAACAATCTTTACGGCGAAAACAGAACATTCAACTCCTGCATGTCACGGATGCAACGGTTGCAAAAAACCGGTAAGAAGGAAAGGCAAAGCCCCCCGGTATTTAACCAGCCGATTGTGCTCCTTAACGACCGGAGCGCAGACCCGCCGGAAAAAGAACCCGCGCCAAATACGGACCTTTTTGAGCTTCGCCGCACGGCGATCTTGGCCCGCATTCGCAAACTGGCGAAAGACATGAAAACCACAGCGGACGCCTTGCTTGAACTTCTGATCGATGAAATCTGAAAGGAGAAACGGGATGCCTGACCATAAACGACAGGATGAAGCTTTAGATAAGTACATAACCAGGCAAATGCGTAACGCCCTCAATGAGTCCCATTACAAGGGCATGAGGGAAGGCGTCAAGAGGTACGCCACTCAGCCCCGAGCAAATGGAAAATGGTTTGTCGGCAGCCGCAACACGACGCTCAAGGAAGCCCTGGCCGAGATCGACAAGGAAGAAGAGGCCAAGCAACCGACGCCCAAGGATTCTCCTTTCGACCGAAAAGAATCAGGGCACAAACCAACGATCTACATAAACGTCCCAACGACAAAGAAGACAGTAACATGATTAAGCTCACCGACGCCGAACGGCTCAAGAGGCTCAACGGAAAGGCAAGCCTTCACATCATCGACCTGCTCATTCTGTGGTATCCGAAGGGGCGACGCGGGGTAAAGCAACTCCTGATCGACCTGGCCAGGAAGCGCCACAAGTTAACCTGGTTCGACGCGTGGCTGATGGACACCGAAGGAACTTCACCGTCAAATTTCAGGAGTAAATGAAAATGGCTTTCGATGAAAACGGATCAATGCGTGAGTTATGCATTCAGCAGGGGTACGTCCCGGAAGGATGCCAAATGGACGGGTTTATGATTATGGCATTCATAAACAGCGCAAAAGACCCCTGCGATGGATGTAAAGAGGACAAGCTAAAATGCGGTGGAAGGCCAACGCGGGCGGAGGTCAACGATGTCTGAATTCGAGTGCTACTGCGGTGCGATCATGATCCACGGCGTGTGCCCGAAGTGCGGCAACAAATACCCGGCCTACATGGACGGCCTGAGCGAAAACGAGATCGTGGCACGGGATCAGGCGGATGAACAACCGGAGGACGAAGAAGAATGAAAGAAACTTGCAAAACCTGCGACCACTGGGATGCTGAAAGTTACCAAAAACATTGCGATGCCAAGGATCGATGGATTAAGGAAAGGGATGAGTTAAACACGTTGTCAGGAGGGAGAACCATTCCGTTCACTATTTGGGCTCAGAAAATGTCCGAAGATCCGGGAACGCCAACGGGCGACTGCCGACGCTTCCCTCAGATCGTAAAAAAAGCCCCGGGCGATTACTGTGGTGAACACAGAACAACGCCGAAAAACAACGAACCGGAGGGAAGCGAATGAAGTTTTTCAAATTCCTAAAACGCAAGAAGCAAACGGCCATACTTATGCCCCGTGATGAAAGGGGTACGTGCTGGAATTGCGAGTTTGGTCTTGTGAAGACCGATTTTCAAGACAAGGTTCCTATGGTCAAATGCGGTATAACGGCTCAAATTCGCCATGACAGTTCCTATGAAAAGGATGGCGATGGCATGACCTGCGGCGATTGGAGAAGGACCACGGACGAAGTGATCAGAACGCCGATAAACGCGGAGGACGAATGAAAAAATGCTGTGAGACGTGTGCGGCATGGGACATAAAAGCACAGTGGGCTTCCGTTCACGAATCGACTGACAAGGACACTGCCTATTGCTACGATCCGCAAGCATCCATGGCATTTGGACCTTCAACCAACAAGGACTTCGGGGAACTTTGTACCCACTGGATCGCCCGCAACCGAGTATCCCCGAGCCCGGATTACTCGAAACGGAAATAACCCCAAACCAATCGTTTATGAAATGGCTCAAGTCAAAGAAGAAAAGTAAGCAATGAATAACCACGAAGGAGCCAGCGATGTCCAGGCGAACATATAACGAATTTGCGTGCTCCGTCATTGAGGTAGAGGTTGCCGGAAAACTTGTTGATTTGAGAAACGCCAAGGGGTTCGCCGTCGAGGCAACGAGGGAGCATCCGATCACAACAGGAACCTTTACGATCATCAAAAGAGACGGAAGCCGAGAGGAAGTCAAGGGCAGGCCAATCACCGTCAGGGACAAGGAAACAAAACGACTCATTGCAATGGAGGAACCAGCACCATGAAACCACAGACCATCATTCGGCTTGAAGCCGAGAACGTGAAGGGGATCAGGGCAATCGAGATCACGCCAGACGGCGGACCCGTGGTAGTCGTGGGGGGAGAGAACGAGGCCGGCAAGTCATCGGTCTTGGATTCAATCGCCTATGCCCTGGCCGGTAAAGGTGCGCTCCCATCCAGGCCCATCAGGGACGGCGAAGAGAAGGCCCACGTCATCTTGGAAACAGAGGAGATCGTTGTCACCAGGAGGTTCACCGAGAAGGGGACAAGCCTGGTCGTGACGGGCAAGGACGGCGCCAAGTTCACCAGCCCCCAGACGATGCTCGACAAGCTGACCGGCGCCCTTTCCTTTGACCCCCTGGACTTTGCAAGGCAGAAGGCATCGGTGCAGATGGCCACGCTCAAGAACCTCGTGGGCCTCGACTTCGCCGACCTGGACGAGCAGCGCGGGAGTATTTACGCGCAACGGACAGTGACGAACGGAAATGCCCGATCCTTCAAGGCCCAGCTTGAAGCCACGCTTTTCAACGAGGGTGTGCCCGACAAGGAGGTGTCGTTGTCCGAACTCATCGCCGAGCGGGACCGGTGCCAGGCGCACAACGCCATCATCGGGAAGCTGGAAAGAACCATCAAGCAGGAAGAGGATGAGGTTGCTCGACAGAAAATTAGAATGGGGCTTCTGAAAGCCGAGTTGCAAACGGCTACATCTAAGGTCGATGCCGCTGTGGCGCGGCGAAGACAAGCCGTTGGCTCAGTGGATGTCATGGGCAAGCTCATGGACACAGACGCCATCACGGCCAAGATCGAGTCCGCCGAGGGCACCAACCGGAAGGTCCGGGAGAACGGGCAGTACAGGGCCCTGGGCGCACAGTATGTGGCAACCGGGAAAGAAGCGGACGACATGACGGGCCAGATCCAGGACATCGACGACAAGAAGGCAACCATGCTGGCCGAGGCCGACTTCCCGGTGGAGGGGCTTGGCCTGGGCGAGAACGGAGTCGAGATCAAAGGCGTACCCCTCGACCAGTGTTCGGGCGCACAGCGATTGAAGTTGTCCGTTGCGATGGGGTTGGCCATGAATCCCACGTTGCGGGTGCTGCTGATCCGGGACGGCTCGTTTCTGGGGGACAACAACCTGGCGACCATTTCCGAGATGGCATCGGAGGCCGGGGCGCAGATCTGGATCGAACGTGTGGGCGAAGACGACAACGTGACGGTCATCATCGAAGATGGGTGCGTCAAACAAGGAGAAGAGTCATGAGCATATTAAAAGGCGTTATGGACCGGTTGGGTCGGGACTTAGGGTTGGCCCACGCGGTCCTAGATCTTTTGATGGACACAGAAGCCCCGGACCACGCGATGCTACAAGATCGACGGATTTTAAGGATTGCAGAGCACGGCTACCCGACAGAGGAAGGCTGGTATTGGGTATCGGATCCCGGTAGAGCAGCCGGGCACCGCCTCGTGGTGAGGAGGATCGAGAAGGCGGCAAGCGGAACGCAGTTGGAGGTTGTTGGAAACTGCTTGCTTGACAAGTTTCTGGACGATGGCGGCAAGATCTTCGGCGGGCCGATCCCCAGGCCCGAGGAGGAAGGGCTATGAAGAAAGTATGCGAGACTTGCGCGGTATGGGATAACGCATCTTCCCAGGGCGACCCGGAAGGCGAATGGGGGCCATGCTGTCTTAACCCGCCAACGCTTATTGTCAGGTTAAGCCCAGAGGAAACCAACAATCAGGCGGCAGTAGATTTTGATCCGCTTGGCCACTACCCCAAGACAAGCAGCCACGACTCATGTGGTCAGTGGACGCCCCGCGAAATCGGCACATGCGGAGAGTGCCGGTGGTGGGATTGGCGTGGAAGCGACCAAAAAGAAGCCGACGACAAGGGCTGTTGTCTCGTTAGGGCACCTTCTGGATCGCCTTGGTTTCCAGCGACGGCAATCGGTCAAGTGGGCTGCGGCGACTGGGAACCGAAACCGGAAGGCGACGAGGACAAGCCATGAAGAAGCCCCTCCACCTCGACCGCGCCAAGGCAATCTACTTCCAGGTCTTCAACGTACCCATGCCCAAGCACGTAGCCGAATGCTTTCATGCCGTGCTGACCACGGGCAAGGCCACGCAAACCCGGGAGGACAGCCGGCTCGAAGGCTTCACGGCCATACCGCTCATCATCGGAATCATGTACGCCAAGCGGTGCAGGCCCTATACGCTCGTGTCGTCTAACTTCCACCAGGCGAGGGTGCTGCGGACCATACGGGACAACCCCATGGTACTGTCGGCCCCGAAGCGCCGTTACCTCACGATCAAGATGGAAGCGTAGGGGGCCGACATGGCGGTACGGCGAATCTCAGACCCATATGACGCCCAGGCGATTCTTTCCATGTCCGCGCCAGGTGATGTCCTGGAGTTCATGAACAAGACGTATTATCTTGACGCGGAAAACTTCAAATTAAAGAACCACCAGACGCTTGTATTCAACGACACCGAGATAGATGTAGGAACGTATGGGCTGGGAATAGTTGTTCCGATAAACACGGAATGCATCATGAGGGGAAAGCTCTCCATGCCCTTCCATGGAGTGTACGTTTCCAGCCGCGCCAACCTCCATCTGGAGCTAAGAAATTCAACGGTCAGCATCTACAAGGGCGACGGGATAACCGGACGACACGCAATAATCCAGGGGTGGGCCAACGGGCAGGCGGTGAACAACCCTGATCGCCTGGAGCTTGTTCATAATCCCGAGGCGAGAAGGCAGCCGGAACCCCCAGTCAGGATGCTCACACGACGCTTGAGGTCGCGCAAATGATCAACCACCAAGAAACAAAAGCTTGGATCACGTTAGCCGATGGCAGAACGCTGGAGGTGCTGGTGAAGCAGGTTACAACTACCCCGCGCCCCGCTTTCACATCAACGATTGAACACGGCATGGAGGTCCACTGGGGGGCGGGTGACACCGAGATAACGATAGCGGGCCACATTCTTCAAGAGCACGACGCGCCACCAGAGCTTGGCAATGAAGTGGAAGAAGTAAACCTTCCCATGCACCGTATGCTTACCCGAAGGCTGAGGTCGCGCAAATGACAGACCCGACATACAACGCAACCGCGATCTTGAACATGGCCCTGGTGGATCTGCGTAACCAGGACCGACCGCCACCACACCCGATCATCAGGGCGATGGAACGGTACGGCCTGGCACTCACGACGGAAGACTTACGGGACGCCACACGCGACATCGAAAATAGCGTAGGGGTAAAGGGCCCGTACCTTGGCCAGGGTCGCCGCATCTACTACATCAAGATCAAGAACGTGACGTGCAGAATAGTTTACAACCAGTCACACAAACACATCGTGACCTTCCTGCCCCCGACTGGTCCCTTGGTATGCAAGAAAAAGTTTTGCCCGACAAAGAGCATGAGAAGGAGATACGCATCATGAGCCCCGAATTGCATGGACGACTGACGTTATCGGAATCATCCCAGTACCTGGAAGAACAGCACGGTAAGGTCGTGTCCCCCCACACCCTGAGCGTACAGCACAGAAACGGCCGACTCGAAACCAAGCTGGTCCTCGGACGCCTGACGGTAACGAAGTCCGAGCTTGACCGGTACGCCCGCGAGAGTGCTGGTAAGCGCCGGCTTCGCAAGAACACGAGCCGTGGTAGGAAAAAGAGTTGATCGCTACCACATAAACCTCTTGACAATGGCACAAGGTCCGTAGTACACTAGGTCCGTAGTTGAGATCGACAAACAAAAGGGGAAACGAGATGCCGAAGGTGATGGTGGACAACAAGCAGATCGCCAAGATGGACCAGGCTTTGAACCACGGGCTCATCACAGGTGTGGGCGCGGGCAAGAGGGCAAGGGGAAGCCGAGCGGTACTGTTGCGCCGGATTCTGGACAAAGCCCTGGAGGGCAGCCCAAAGGACATCGCCAGAAGGCATTCAGACGCAAACCAGAAGTTTGAGACAAAAGACCTCGATTAGAAGACCGTAGCGAAAAGGAATCACGCACATGGGCCGGGTCGCAATCAAGACATCTCTGATCGCAAAATCGTGGTGGGTTGAGCCATCGGGAGATCCTTGCGGCCCGGTCCCTGCTTTATTTAAACGACAAAGGAGATAGCCATGTCAGACGAAAATCACGAAGTCGAAGCCTTCCAGCCCCTTGAGGCCGAGCTTTTACCGAAGGAGCATCAGGCCGTACAGGCGCCCACCATCGACTACCACATGTTCGAGGTGGCGCATCGGATGGGCGACCGCGACCTGGGCCTCATCAAGGACAGGGTTGAGTACGAGGCGTCCCAGAGCCCGAGCGACATGACCTACCAGTGGTCCGCAGGCGGCTCGATCATCAAGGGCGCGACGATCAAGCTGGCCAACATCATCGCCCGGAACTTCAAGTGGATCGCCGTGGACACCCAGGTCATATCCGAAAACTCCCGTGAGTGGAAGATCAAGGCCGTCATTGTTGACTTCCAGGAAGGGCAAATCTATGGCCGAATCTTCGTGCAGCGCAAGAGCCAGAGGGCGGGCGGCAAGATGGATGAAGCCCGCGCCGAAGACATCGCCTTTCAGATCGGCCAGAGCAAGGCGGTTCGCAACGTGGTGCTGAATTACGCCCCGCCCTTCATCGTGGACGCGGCAATCGAAGCGGCCGAGCAGGGAACGCTGACCAAGATTCGCAAAATGGGCCTTGAGAAGGCCATCCAGAGATCCACGAAATACCTGGCCACATTCAAGATCGGCGAAGCCCGCATCGCCGGCAAGCGCGGGAAGCCCTTTAAGGAGTTCCTGGATTCGGACGTGCTGGCCCTGTGGGGCGACTGCACGGCGATCAAGGAGGGGCAGATCGGAGCCGACGCCGCCTTCCCCGAGATCAAGGACGTGCCGGAACCCAAGGCCAAGCCGAAGCCCGCTCCCAAGCCCGCGCCCAAGGCAGCACCCGCCCCCAAGCCCAAGGCCAAGCCTGCACCGAAGCCGGCCCCGGAGCCCGATCCGGAACCCACACCGGGGGTGGATGACGAGCCCCCCGAAGATACCGCCCCGGGCGACGACCTGTTCGATGACCTGGATCCCGAGTCCGCCCCCGAACCGGAGCCCGAGCCTGAACCGGAGCCTGAAGGTGTGCCGGATGAAGACGTGGCCATGGACCTTGAGGTAAGGCTCGTCGGCCTTGAAGACGAGTACGGCAAGGAGCGGGTTGGCAAATACCTGGATGCGGTCCTGGACGCCGGATGGAACAATTCCACCAACACCGAGAAGTCCAACGCGATGGCCATGGCTCGGGATGCGTTTGAGCAGGCAAAGAAGAACAGCGAGAAATAGGTCCTTTACAACCGAACAGCGGCTGCGGCTCCACGCGGGAGAGTAGGCGAATCAGCCCCCGCCGGCGGTCGGTTCAAATCCGGCCAGTCGCTTAGACTTGAAAGGAATGGAGTAACCCAATGCCTGATCCACAATACAGCCGTAGACAGCTATTCACGCACTCGAACGTCCAGGCCTTTGAAGAGTGCCCCCAGCACTTCCGGTTCGAGTACCTGGACAAGCCCCCCGACGACATCGAGGACCGGGCTTCCGAGTACGCCCGTAGGGGGACTACGTTTCATGAAGCCGTGGCCAAGTACCTGAACGACCAAAGCGAAGAAAAGCTTCTTTGGGTGTGGACCTCTGGTAAAGAAGAAGCCTTTAGGCTCTCCCCCGCAGAAGACCAGGCTCCGCTGTTTGATTTATTCAAGACGTTCGAGGAGAAGTACGGCAATCCGCCCAACATTGCCACGGAGGACGCGGTCCTCGTCGGTGCTGAAGTCCCCTTCATGTTGGACGCTAAAGGCGCTCTCACGAAGGATATGGATGCCGCACGGGTGGCCGGCACCATCGATCTCCTGTACCGTGATGGCGACTCCCTGGTGGTCCAGGACTGGAAGACCGGCAACACGTTCGACATGGACACGCCCATCGAGTTGAACCACCAGATGCGCCTGTACTGCTACGCTGCTGCGCTCATGTTCCCGGACGCACCGCTCATCAGGCCGATCATCGACTACATCCGGCTGGACGGAACGTATCCGGGTAAGCCCATCGACTTTCCCCGCGAGACCTTCACGGACACGACCTGGCCCTGGATGGCAGCGCGAACCAACCGTGTGAACGAGGCGATCCAGGAGAAGAAGTTCCCCGCCAGGCCCAACCAGAACTGCGGCTACTGCGTGGTACGGGACAAGTGCAAGACGTTCCAGAACGCTTTGGCCACATTGCCCGACGAGGCCAAGCTGGACCGCCCCGGGCAGGTACTGAAGTTGATCCACCTTTGCGACCAGGCCCAGGCACGGCTCAACGAGTACCGTGGCGCGATCCGGCAGTACGTCCAGGACCATGGCCCGATCATCGACGAGGAGGCCAGCAAGGCTTTCAAGTTCGTGCCCAATCCCCGGTACGCCGCCGACACCGATACGGTCGTGAAGGCCCTGCTGTCCATGGGGCTGGAAAACGACGAAGGGAAGCTTGACGGCGCTGCTATCCGGTCAAAACTGAAAATCTCCAAGACCCTGGCCACATCCCTCGTGAAGAAGTACACGCCATCCAAATCAGCAGAGCGCAAGGACGCCACGACCAAGATCATCAAGCTCTACGAGAAAACACAGGGCAACCCCAAGCTCACATGGGTCAAAGAGGGATAACGCATTGGATTATTCAGACGTAACCCTCCTGGGCCGAATAGTAAAACAGCCGGAACTTCTGGTCACGCAATCGGGCAAGCACTACTGCGAATTTATCGTGGCCATAAACAAGCGAACCATCTGGGCCGGCAAGGTGCACCACCGCGTTTCTTACGTGGACTGCACGGCATGGGAGCGGATAGCGATCAGCGTTTCAGAGCGCACGGCCAAGGGCTCACGGGTGTTCGTAAAGGGCCCGATAGAAACCTCGAACTACAAGCGGGACGACGGCTCTTACCACAAAAAAACGTGGGTGACGGCAGTGTTCTTTGTGGCTCTTGACGAAGTGGAAGAGGCAGAGGGCGATGGCGAACGCGAACCCAGAAGCACACTTGACGATGAATTTGGAGGATAAGATGGCGAATGAAAAGGATGTAGGCGCAGTTGATCCCGAGAAAACCCAGGCCGAGCTTGACTTGGAAAAGCTCAAGATCGAGAACGCCAGGATGGATGAAGAGTGTACGATTCTCAGCAAGATGGTTGCGTTCGCCAGCCGGAAGCTGGATGTCGCCCAGGCGCAGACAGCTGAGGTATGTGAAAGGTGCCCCAAGATTGCCACAGATCAATGCGACGGCACCTGCCCCCTGTTCGTCGTTTCCGCCATCCTGCTGGACATCAAATGAAAGCCGTATCCTTCACCGTACCGGGTCCGTGCAAGGCCCATGCCCGTGGCAGGGCGGCACTGGGCGGCAGAGCGCGAATGGGCGAGAGAGACATCCAGGTTGCCAGAAGCGTTGTCCGCAGGCTCAGGGATGGCGGGACCGTTGAAGTAACCCCACGCCGCATAGACTTCTTCGAGAGATTCTTGGCCGATGCAGTACGGGGTCATGGAAGGCCGTTTGTCTACCCCGAGAAGGAGTCGGCCAAGTACGAGAAGGTGGTGGCCCAGTACGCCAATAACGCCATGGTCCGTGCTGAAATCTACAAGCCCATGGAGGGCCAGCTAATCGCCACCATCATGGTCTTCCGACTAATCCCGAAGAACACGCCGAAGTGGTTACGCGCCCTCATGCTGGATGGTGTCCTTCGGCCGATCATCAAGCCCGACATCGACAACCTTGAGAAGGGGATCCTGGATGCCATGAACGGCATCGTCTACAAGGACGACTGCCAGATCGTTGGGTGGGGCCCTGGACACGGCAAGTGGTACGACGATGGTGATGGCGTCAGGGTAGAGGTGTCCGTGGAAGAGATGTACACGCCAAGCCGGCAGGAGAAGTCATGAAGGAGCAAGGCGACGGTTGGATGATTCGGAGCCCCTTTGTGGGGGACATGGAGCACACATACAAAGATCACAGGAGTATTTGCATCGAACTTTTCGTGGTGAACTGGCCAAAATTCAAAAATGTTCCGACTGATCTAGCGTGGTGTCGCCTTAAATACCAAGGCTTCAAATGCGTCAAGGCTCACGTCGGGCCGGGATGGAGGGGATGATGAATCCATCAAAAATCTGTTGGGTAGCCAAAGCCCCCGGTGGTCCAGGGTTCACCTGGAATCCCGTTACGGGTTGCAACCACGGTTGCCCGTTCTGCTATGCCCGGGCCTTTGCAATGCGCAAAATGGGTAGGTATAAACAGACCGGGTTCAACCCCACGTTCCACTCGGACCGCTTGGGTGAGCCGGCCAAGGTGAAAAGGCCGAGCTTCGTTTTCCTGGGGTCCATGGCCGGATTATTTGAAGCGGAAAACGTTCTATGGAAGTGGTATGATCACGAAAGCAATTATCGGCATTTTCATTATCAGGGAAAGCCGATCCTCACTCAGCATGAAATATATAAAGACATCCTCGACGCCATCGAGGCCGCCCCGCAGCACACGTTTGTTGTCCTGACAAAAGGCCCAGCGACCGCGAAGCGGATTATCAAGGACGTCGGCCGGCCGCTGCCCCCGAACTTTATTCTTGGGGTGTCGGTCGAGGATCAGGCGACAGCAGATGAACGGATACCCGCCCTGCTGTCCATCCCGGGACTTGCAAAAAGAGTTGTCAGTTACGAGCCTGCATTGGGGCCGGTGGACTTTGAATCCATTGCAGACCCCGTAAAAAAATATCGGTCTGCTTTTTCCTTTGCCGATCCATCCGGCATGGGAAACGGCCCATCCGTACCAAGAGACGCTATGCCAGGTATCGACTGGTTAATCATCGGCCCACAATCCGGCCGTGGTGCTGTGCCGACCAATCCCCAGTGGGTAGGGGATGCCGTGACACAAGCAAGGTGGAACGGGGTGCCCGTATGGGTCAAGGACGCGATGCCACCGCGCAAAACAGGAATGTGGCCGCAAGAGCATCTGTGGAAAGGAGCCAACCGTGGATAAAAAAGCCGACCAACCTGTTGACGCCACCGGAAAGGTCCCGTGCCCGCTTTGCAATGCCCCGATGGATGCAAACACAACATTCCGGGTTAGACTTCCTGCGATCAACGCCGCTGGCCCGGAATTGTTGGAAGCTTGCAAGACCGCGCGGGATTGGCACAGCGTGGATGGCGACCACATAAGAGGCCCGGTACGGCAACAGCTTATTGACGCGATCAACGCCGCCGAACCTAAGCCGACCGATGAAACCTGAAAAGCAAACCGGGATCATGTTCAAACCCGAAAACATCGGCAAGCTTCCGTGGAAGGGCGGCGACGGTAGCAAGACGCAGACGCGGCGGATTATCAAGACGAAGCCGTATGGAAACTTTGTTGATATAAAAACCGATCTTGGGTACCCGGCAAGCAAGGGCAAGCTGTGGGCGGGCTTTGGCAACCCCCTCGACCCATCATATATCAAGAGCCCATACGGCGAACCTGGCGATCTTCTGTACCTCAAGGAAAAACTATGGGACAGCAGGCGCGGAGTGGCCACCTATGCTTCGGACGGCTTGCCCGTCATGGTCAACGGAGAATCGCTTGACTGGCGTTGGAGCCGAAACACCCTATCCCCCATGTTCATGCCGAAAAAAGCCGCCCGTATTTGGTTTGAAATCGTATCCGTTCGGGTCGAAAGAATCCAGGACATAACAGAGGAAGATGCGCGGGCGGAAGGTATGGAGCCGCTACCATCGCACGGTGCCTGGTGCGATCCTGCAAAAGGACGCGAGGGCCATTGGAGCTACCGCAGGGCGCTGTCCGCTAAATGGAACGAGATCAACGGCAAGCGCGGTTACGCCTGGGATGATAACCCGTGGGTGTGGGTGCTGACATTTAAACAGGCCGAAAGGCCGGGGAGTGAATGATATGAGCATACCAGCATACGGTTACTGGCCGGACGACGTGAGGCAGGAAGCTGTCAATGCGGGAGAAGAAACCCATTGGAGGGATAGGTTTGCCAAAGAATGCAGTGGCTTTATCAACATGACGTTCTGGCCCATGAAGGGTCATGATGTTATTACGGAAGAAGCGGCCAGGACAGTGGTTGAGATGGTATGCAAAATCAAGAGAGAAAATAGAGAACTAGCCACAACACAAAACACCGACGCCGAACCGGAGGACACCCCATGAGCGACCCAATGACACCCGAACGACTTGAGGCGATCAGGGATCGGTGCGAAAAAGCACAAAAGGGCTTTCACGTTGTTCGTACATCTATGTTGAACGAATTATTGTTAGTGTCCGAACAGCGGTCAATCCAAATGCCGAAAAACGACGCCATCTTTTTTGCCAACGCCTGGACCGACATCCCCCTACTCCTTGCCGAGGTGGCCCGGCTCAAGGCTTTTGCCAAAAGCGAATACTTCCTGGGAGCTAATGAAGGCGCGGTACGGCAATCTGATCATGACAAAATTGACTTTAAAAAATACCAGGCCAAAATCGACCGGCTCACGGTCGAAAACCAGGCGCTCAAGGATGCGATTGCAGCGCTCAAGGTTGTCAACTTAAAAGACGATGGGGGGTTGTCATGAGCGACCCAATTAGACTTTCCACTGAGGTCTGGGAGAGTATTTTTGCCAAGTGGAGAAGAGATCTGCTTTGCCATCCTGGGAAAATAGTCATTTCGCCAGAGGGGCTTGATCGGCTGTATGAACACAACGCCGCGCTCCTATCCGAAGTGGACCGGCTCACGAAAGAATCGGAAAAGCTAAAGGATGCCAACAAAAAGCAGCCTCAAATTTGCGCCTTTTGCGGGGAAGAGGATGCCACTCTCCATTGCGAGCATTGCGATAAGCACTTTTGCTCACAATGCGATACCACACCCCAGCCGTGGACGGACGTTGACCTGTGCCCGGAATGCTGCAAAGCGGAACTGGCCGGCCGAAAGAAAATGGCAACACAAAATACCCCCAAGCCATGAGCCACCCCGTAAGCCACGGAAGGCCTTGGCCCATGCAGAGACATGCCAAGCGCAACATTGTCGCCCTGTTGGCCATCCTCGTGCTCTACGCAGCCTTTCTGGTGGTGGCTGCTACGTGTGAAATCTCAAGTGACAACGAACTGGGCTACTGGTACGAAGATCAGCATAACTTATCGGCATGGGCCGTTTACCAACAGAAGGAGACGAAAGATGCTCGGAAATGATCGCTTGGAAAAGATGCTGGAAAATGCGGGGGCCACGCCCAAGCAGGTTGAAACAGTCATGGAGGACTATTCCGCAGCCTGCGCCCGGATCGACGCCGCCACCCCGATGGTGGACGTGACGGTGGGGAAGATGGTGGTCACGGAAGACAAGATCAAGTTGGACGTGACGTGCCCCAACACCGACGCCAACTACTCCATGCTCAGGCGGATCACTGGCGCGGCCAGGCTCGTTCGGATCCAGACCGACTTCATTACCGTGGGCGAAGGCAAGAAGAAGGCCGGGGGCGAAGGCCAACCGGAACTTCCCACCAACAAGGAACCCGAGGTGCCGACCGAGGCCCCACCCGTGGAGCCCAAGGTCGAAGCCTACACGGGACCCATTTGCAGCAAGAGGCGTGCGCTCCTGCCCGAGGCCAAGGGAACGGTGGCGGTACGCTACAACGGCCCGGAACTCACGCTTGATACCACCAGCGGCGTGTTTGTCTTTGCCGACAACAACGAGTTCGCGGTCCAAAAGCTGACCAGTAAGACCTTTGAAGTCCTCCAGTGCGACAAGGACGACAACAACCCGGACTCTCCCCCGAGAACAGTACGGATCCCCAAGGAGCGTAGAGAGTCCTTCACGGCTATCCCGGACCCCAGTTTGGCCACATACCAAGATCCCACGGCCGAGGAGCCTGAGCCCCCTGAGCCCGAGACCAAGCCCATCGACAAGAAGCCGTCCCAGAAGGCAAAGATCGACCTCATCTACAACATCGGCCAGGCCAAGATCGACTTGCCAGAGGGAACCTTCATGCCCTTCACGAAGTTCCGGGTGGTGGAGATGAACGCCGATGGCCAGATTGTCATCCGGGAGATCCCGGACGTTTCCACAGGAGAACCGATCACCCAGGGAGATGGCGTCCCGTTCCCGATGAGCACGGAACTGTTCGACGAACTCTTTGCCAACAACGACTGACATGCGACAACGGGGTTGATCGATGCCTAGAAGCGGCATGTTAGTTGATATCGACAAGGCACTGGCGGACAGGCGCCTTCAGCGGGCCGGATCCTCGGCAACGGGGGTCTGGTTCCGCTGCCTGCTTTTCATGTTCGCCGGGGGCAGGCGTGGATCATGGACCGGATCGGAAAGGGAAATGCTCGACACCCTTTCGGTGGACCGCTCTGAATGGAACGACTTCGTACACCAGATACAAGAGTACGGGTTCGGCCAATTCGTCCAGAAGGGCAAGGTCGTGACGATGACGGCGCCCCTGGAGATCATCATGGAGGCACCGCCTGGGTCATTGCCAGCCCAAGACGGCCTCTCACTGGGCCTGGAGCCCGGCGAGGACCCAGAGGCAGTCAAGAGACTCAAACCGCCCTACAAGGCCATCATGGAGCTTTGGAACAAGCTTTGTGCCAACCCAAGTGTCGGGCTACCCAAGTGCCTTAAGATTTCCGGCACGAGAAGCGATCACGTCAGAGCCCGGTGGAGAGAAAACCCGGACATCGTGTGGTGGAGGGAACTCTTCACCAAGATATCCCTGAGTTCGTTCCTCACTGGGAAGAAGAAGACCGCGAGGGGATACTTCCGGGCGTCGTTTGACTTTGCCACAGACCCATCCAAGACCATACGCATCTTAGAAGGAGCGTACGATGACCGACCAGGACAAAACGGAAACGGTGGAGGGACGAGATCAATCGAGGACCAGCCAGGTGGAAAGAATTACACCTACGATTGACAACCAGCCCGACACCCCCAAGCCCGCCCCGGCCTTTTGCCCGAAGCACGGAACCGTCCTGGCCCCTATGTGGACGGGCGTTCTTAACCAGATGCTCCCCAACACCATGAAGCAGTACGGGGAAATGGGTAAGGCCAAGTGGGTGCATGAGCTTTGCCCAGAATGCGAGAGGGAAAGGAGCGTAAGCGATCTAAAGACCAGGCAGAGGAAGGCGCGGATCGCCCAGACATCCCCGTTCGGAGAGAAGTTCGACGACGCCACGTTTGAAAACTACACCTGCAAAACGGATGCGATGAAGAAGGTCAGGAATGAAGTCAGGTCCTGCGTCAGCACGGCCATCAGCGGAGAGCCACCAGCCCCGAGAAACGTGCTGTTCCTTTGTGGCAACACCGGGACGGGCAAGACCCACTTGATGGAGTCGGCCTTCAAGCAGATGGCTGAAGCCCAGTGCCGGGTGCTGGCCTTTGAGCGTACGGCCATCATTCACCAGATGAAGACTCACATGAGCATCAGCCAAGAGAGCGGCATCGCCGGGTACGCAAAGCAAATCTGCTCCACACCACTTCTTCTGCTGGACGACTTTGAGCCCAGGCATTGGGATGACCAGTCGCAGGCAGATCGTGAGATCATCTTCGAGTTGTTCAACACGATCTACAAGATGCGTACCCGCACGATCATCACGTCGAACATCAAGGAGTCTGACTTCAAGAGCAGGATCGGGAAGCCGGCCGCATCACGCTTTACCGAGATGAGGGAAAAGATCATCATGTCCTGGGGAGACAAACGAGAAGAAAAGAGGTTGATATGAGCGACGACAAACCGAGAACCGGCAAGTGGGCCCACACAGAGTTCAACGTGATCGAGGATCTACCTGGTGGGGCCATCTTCATCTACAATGACCAGCGATGCTTCAAGGGGTTGACCAAGCGCAAGTGCTTCACGCTGAACGACCATGAGGAGGTCGTCATCCCGGCAGGGGAACGGGTCGAAGTGCCGGCGAAGAAGGAGCATGACCATGGACGATGAAAGCGCAGGACAGGCAGCGGAAAGGGGCATCATGGAACACCTGGCCTACGATAAAGAGAAGGGCTACCAGACCAATTGGGACTTCGTGCGGCTGGACGTTGTTAGCTATTTGTGGGAGATGCACGAATTGTTTATGGGCGATGCGATCAAGGTCTACGGGAAAGCGAAAAGGAAACACGAATCAGTCCTTGATCCAACCACGACTTAGGTAGTCTGCAATCGTCTTGGTCAGTCCACTACGAAGGTCAGTCTTGGGCGTCCAGTCCAGTTCTTCCTCTGCCGTCACGAAGTCCATGCACGACAGCGGGTTTCCGCCCGACTCAGAAGAGTAATGCAGAACCTCGATTTTGTCCGTGACCAATTCTTCGATCATCGACCACAACTTGTTGACGGACGTGGCAATGCTGGTCGAGACATTCACGGTTTTCCCGTCCCCTACTTTCCCGGCCATCCGGAACGCCAACACAACGTCATCCACGTATACGAAGTCCCGCTGCTGTTCGCCCGATCCCTTGATGGCCGCAGCCCGTCCCTCCAGTGCAGCCTTCAGGAAAGACCCCACCACGGCCTTAGGCTTCCACTGGTGCCCATATACGTTGCTGAGCCGTATGATCGTAGCCCGAAGGCCCTTCTGCTCATACAGGCGAATGTACTCCTCACTCGCGGACTTCGTGATGCCATAGGCGCTTCTCCACGGCGCCTCTTGAGGACTCCACCGGTCTTGCGGAAGACTGTACATGGCCCCGGTGCCGGCGAAGACCAGCTTGGCTCCACAGGCCAGGCAGGAACCAGCCGTCGCCACGGTCGCCTCGATGTTCGACTGGATCCCCTTCCGCAGGATATCGAGGTCAAGCGAAGAGGCTATCCCGGATTCAGCGGCCAAATGAAAAACCACATCCGGGTTGAACTCCCGAATTGCTCTCTGGGCCTCCGGGGTTTCCAGTCTCGCTTGAATATGGTTGGACCACGGCCTTGGAAAAGGAAGGGGCAGGAGGTCCACCGTGAGAACATGGTGGGCTTCTTGTTCCAGGCTTGCGGCCAGGTGTCCCCCGATGAACCCTGCCGCCCCTGTTACCACGGCCTTCATAGACGCCACTGCACTTTGGGCAGGATGGAATCCTGGCAGTCACGAATCCGATCCGCATGAGGAGCCAGGTCGGACAACATGGCCAGCAATTCAGCCTTCATGTCATGGGTGGGTACATAGCCCAGGTCGAGGAGCTTTTGATGGTCAGGCTCGTAGAAATGTTCTTCTGCTTCTTTCCTTGGGTTCTGGACGGCCTGGATCGCAATCTCCCTCTCGAACACTTCCTGGCCGGCTTCCGCAACGGCTTCCGCCAACTCGGTGATGCCGTAGATGTCCTCAAACTGGTTGACGACCCGGTATTCACCTTCCGCAGGGGGCTTCTCCAGCAGCAGCGTCATGCACTGGATGGAGTCCCGCAGAGTCAGAAACCCCCGAATCTGGCGACCCTTGCCGTAAGGGGTCAGGGGCAGCCCGATGGTAGCTTGAGCACAGAAGCGATTGATGACCGTCCCGAACGCTTCGTCGAAGTCGAACCGGGTACATAGTCCGGGATCCAACATGGTCTCGTCCGTCTTGGTTCCGTAGACCGGGCCCTGCATGATGTCGGTGGACCGGAAGCCCCACGCTTTGCACACGAGAGCGATGTTGGTTGAGTCGTGAACTTTGGTGGCATGGTAGAAGCTGCCCGCAGCTTTGGGGAACGGGACGGTGGCGGTGTGGCCCTTGTAGCTCATCTCGCAGAACCCTTCAGCAATGGGCATCCCGGGCGTTCCATATTCGCCCATCGTTCCCAGCTTCAGCAGGTGGGTTTTCGGGCAAGCCTTTTGCATGGCCCAGAGCAACGACAGGGTGCCGTTGATGTTGTTGTCGTGGGTGAAGCGGGCGTGTTCGAAATCAATCATGGAGTACGGAGCCGATGGCATCTCGCCCAGGTGAACGATTGCGTCCGGTTGGAAGATTTCCAGCAAGTTAACCACCACGGCATGATTCCGAACGTCAATTTCCTGGTAGTCAATAGATTTTCCGGTCTTGTCTTGAAAGATTCCCAGACGCTCCCTCATGGGAAGAATGGGCAACGCCGAGACACTTCCCATCTCCGCTACCATGTCCCGGCGACTCCCGTTGTCGATGCCAAAAACATCATGACCGCGCTGCGCCAGGTGCATTGCCAGGGGCCAACCAAGATAGCCGTCCATTCCGATGATGAAAATCTTCATTTCAGTCTTTCCATGTGCGAGGTGTATAACGCCTGTGCTTCTTCGACACTAGAACAAGGAAAGAGCAACAAGGAGGCGTGTTCTCTGGCCCCTTTCGTGCGCTTCCCACCCGGCATCCACTGTAGCTCTATTTCGTCAAACTTCTTCTCAGCCGGGGGCCGGGGCCTGGTGGCCCGAATTTCCCCCCCGACAAATTGGCCTTGAGTTGACGACAACGATTCGACGATCAGGCCAAACCCTTCCGAGGTGCCCATAGCGCATCCCCAGCCGTGGCCAGTAAACCCAACCTTCAGTCGTTGCGGAATCGGGGCCTCCACCATCGGCTCAACGGCCAGAGGCTCCCATGCCTTCTGCTCGTCAGATCGAATGCCCATGTACGTTGGCCTCACTGCCCCAACGGCGTATCTTTGCGTAGCCCCTCCTGGAGCGAGGAAGCAAATCGAAGTGTCCCCAGATGATTCGATATCTCGCAAATACATGCGGCTTACATCGATCCTCAACACTCTTGGGTCATCGGTTTCCATCAGAACGGTTCTGAACTCTTGAGTGTCCCCCCGACCTTCTTCCGTGCGGGACTCCCCCCTTATCAGTATCCCGGATTTGGTTCGGACAACCTTGGCGTCTTCGCAATACAGCCCTCCGAGGAAGTGATTAGCAGACCGATATTTTTGATCTACCCGTACCTCTGGGAACAACTCGATAACCTCGTGGAGGGCGCCCCTGTCCGACAGGACGCCATCTTTGCCCGAAAATCGAATCAATCCTCTTGAAAGAACTTCAACCGTATAATGTGAAGTTGAAATCTCCATCGTCAGCGCTTTCTCCACACATAGAGAGTAATGACTCTGTTGTTGAAATCTCTCGTCATCGTCAGGAATGGATACAGGGAAGGAGGTGTGGCCTTGCGAACCTCTGAGGTCGTCAGATAGGAACGTATTTGTTTCCGATTCCGTTCGTCTTGATACCAATCCAAGGCGACGTAACCCCCTGGCCTTAGCAACTCCGAGGATCGAGACAAGAATTCGTCGGGCCCTTGTTCGAGATCGTACCAAGAATCCATGCAGCTAATCAGGCCCAAAGACGCTGGGGCCATACCGTCCAAGGGGTCTAGCTTGCTTCCCTGTCGGAACTCTGCTGGTATTCCAACCTTGTCCCACAGACCTTTGGCGATCAGGCCCTTGGATGCGTCATAGTCCGTGCCGATCAGATTGCGGTAGCCCATGTCGCCGATGTAGGCCAGCCAGAAGCCAACGCCACAGCACACGTCCACAATCGGGGCATCTTTCGGAAGGCTCGGAAGAACATGACCCCTGAGGTTTGAGATAATCCACCCACCGGACTGCCTGGGGTTTCGACGGAGGAAATATCCCAAATACCGATCCCGAAGTTCAGGGGCCAGGTCCTCCAAGGCCGCTTGGATTTTATCTCCTATCTCCACAGTTCCACCGCCATGAGATCCCTGGTTACTTTTGTCTGCCCGCGATGAACGACCATGCGGGCCGGCTTGACGGCTTCAAACAGCTTGGTCCAGGACTTCTCGCGAAGGCGCTGATAGATGAACCCGGACTGAATCAGGGTCTTGTCCTCGGGCAAAAGGTCTACCCCGAATACGCGCACAATCAATACCGTGCCGGTTATCCTCCAAAGTTCCGAGATGGCAGTGGGGATTTTGTCGAGAGGCAAGTGCGGAAGCACCGCCGCACAGTTGACGAACGGATGGCTGCGTGTTTTCTGCTTGCTCTTGAAGATGTCGTCCAGTTCAACGTCGATGGCCGGGAATCTTTCTCGGGCCCGGAGAAGCATATCCCTGGTAACGTCCACGCCCTTGTAGGACAATTTCAAAACCTTGGATAACTCGGGGTAGTCTTCGCCAGTACCGCAGCCGAAATCAAGCACTGTTGACGACCCGGACTCGGGCGCCACATCATGGAGGATATCGTAGTAAAGCTTCCGCCGTTCCTGCTGGTTAGGGTCATTCTTCCAGAAATCCTCAACCGCTTCTCGTGCAGGAGCCTGCTCCCATCGCTGCCACCACCGATCATCGAATATCCGCTCCAACTCCTTCAGGGAGTTTGTCCAGGAAATCCCCCGGCTCCGAACTTCAGCGATCCGCTTGGGCGCATCCTGCACTCGCTGGAGTTGAAAGACCTCTGGCACATGAAAGCCCTTGATCCCATTCCTGAGCATGTGCCAGACGACCCGCCATTCCTCGTGCTCGGGGAAGGAGCGATCCAGGTAGGGCGATACCGTCTCCCAGGCGGATCGACGGTAGGCATAGTAGGAACCCCTGAACAGGTTGGCCTTGCTGCGGTCCTGGATCATCTGAGATGTCCGGACAATCTCATCGCCTGCCTTATGAGAGCCGTCACTCTGGTCCACCATGAACTGAGCTTGGATGTCGGTATGGACGAAGCCCACATCAGCGGCCACGCTGTCGAGGGGAAGGGGCCCCAAGGCCAAATCGTCATCGTCAAGATTGACAATCCAATCCCCGGAAGCCTTGTCGAAAAGACCAAATCTGGCCCTTGCCAAGTCTTTGCGCTGGTCCGTCCCACCGAGAATCTTGATTTCCACGCCGGGGCGCCCACGCAAAGCCGCACGACTCACTCTGGCGATGTCGGCATGATCGTAGCCGTACTTCCCGGATGACACTTGCGGGCTGATGCCGAAGAGGATTTCATTCGGCAGCGCGTATTTCAGAAGCGACTCGATGGCTTCCTGCACAACCTTGAAGTCTGGTTGGGAGATAAGCATACAGGCGGTGACTTTCATTTCAATGCCTCCAAGATTTGGCTTCCAACTGTTTGGCGATCAAACAGAAGGCCGCGTTTT
>Ga0307928_10000059_pt1 | contig 58916 bp, 55 predicted proteins | sample AceLakmetagen232_FD_201815 | JGI IMG/M metagenome (GOLD analysis project Ga0307928, IMG submission 201815) | Saline water microbial communities from Ace Lake, Antarctica - #232 | ecosystem: Environmental > Aquatic > Non-marine Saline and Alkaline > Saline | place: Antarctica: Ace Lake...
AGTCAATGCCATCTGAGTTATCTAATACGCAATTTGTAAAATGGTTGTTTCATAATGTCATTTATGAACCACACAAAGACTCTGGGTCACATGCTTTAGAAATCCTAAGAGACTTAAATTATGGTGTTGCCCTAAAGGGTGGAGAATTAGTAGAAGTTAAACGTGAAGACATCTTTAAACAGTTTTGTGGTTATGCTCAAAATAAAAACATCTGTGAGAAAAGTCGCTTTGCCAACTTAGACCAACCAGATTTTATTAAGTATGCACACATGAAAGAACAGAGTGGTAAACGATAATGAAAAATATTTTGTTCATTGGTCCGTACAGACAAACAGATGGGTGGGGGTTTGCCGCACGGGATTATATCCAAGCGTTAGCCCTAACTAAGCATAACATCAGTGTTAAGCCAATATTTCTAGGACTGCCAAATGAAACAGGACTACCAGTATCTATTCTTCAACTGGAAAAAAAGGTCTTTGACACTAGACCAGATGTAGTTATACAAAATGTATTACCTCCATATATGGATTATCAACATGGTATGAAGAACATAGGGTTGTGTTTCTTAGAAACTGCCGGTCTAAGACATACTTCGTGGATGGACAAATTGAGCCTGATGGATGAAGTATGGGTAGCGTCAACCACAGAAAAGCACAACTTAGAAAACGATAGTTTAGATGTACCAGTACGTGTTGTACCCATGCCTGTTGATATGGAAGCAATCAAGAACTGTCATCAGCAGTGGCCGATAGCAGGCGATGAGGACTCTTTCGTTTTCTATGGCATATCTGAATATAGTGAACGTAAGAACATACTAGCTTTGTTAGTAGCATTTTACAGCGAATTTCACCACACCGAGCCGGTACAACTGTTATTAAAGCTACATAAGCCTGGTGTGTCTGAAACAGAGTTGTATCAATTAGTAGCAAAAGACCTTAGCACCCTTAAGAAAAGATTGCGTCTATACAACAACGGTTGGGGATATAATGACATATTATTAGTAGTACAAAATCTATCTCCACAAGATATGACTTCCATTCACAATAGATGTAATTGTTTTGTTATGCCTTCTCGTGGAGAATCTTTATGTCGCCCACTAATGGATGCAATGTGTGTTGGTAACATGGTAATAGGCACTGGTAAAACTGGTATGGAGGACTTATTAACAGATGCGGCAAACGCCTGGATTGTAAAAAGTCAAACCACACCTGCCATGGCGGCACAACCACCATTGCCATATCTATATACTGGCCATGAAACCTGGGAAGAAGTAGACATATTACATCTTCGTAGTTGTATGAGAGAGGCATTTCTAAGGTGGAAAAAGAACCCAGACAAAACTAATCATCTCTGGTTACAAGGCTACAATTATAAGTCTATAGCTAATACCATGGAACAAATACTATGACACAAATACGTTCGTTAGTAAGAAAATCTACCAAGTCAGACAATTTCAAAGCATTTAGCCTGTTCTGGGATGGTGGATTTGACATAGACCTTACATCTACAGGACTACAACTCTGTGGTGTACAAGATACTGCCGTCAGGGGATGGGAACCGATATCACCATCAGATAGTAGCGCTATACAGTTTGTGTCAAGCGATTTTACGCCGTATGGTCACGACCTAACATTTGATTTTATTATTTGCAACGATAGATTAAAGCAATTTGATGTTGCTAGACACCTATCTCACAAATTTCATTTACCATTAATCATTATAGACCACGCTACCCCTGGTGAATTAAATCTAACAGACATTGCGGTTGTTAATCAAAGTCGTGAATTTGCTATCAGTGTTGGTTGCCATCCTTTAATTAGTAAGGAATGGGACTGTGACTTTACTATACCATATGGTATAAATGTAGTAGATGACATTGAGCGAGACAGAACCAATGATGTATTAATACATGGTTCATTTTACCAACTGATTGAACAACAACAACCGCTTATTGAAAAAATTGTTAATGACACCAAGGCTAAGTTGTTTGGTCATAATAAGAAGCTTTCTAAACCATTCGCTTCATGGAGTCAATGTGAGACTGAACTATTAGACAGTAAAATTTATGTTAATCTATCAACAACACACTCACTTCCAAGAGGATTGTTATTAGCCATGGCTCATGGGTGTGCAGTAGTAACCAATTCTATTGATTTAACAGATGCAATCTTAGACAACAGACAAAATTGCATCATCATAAAAAACATTGAAGACATTACACCGTCTGTAAAGGAGCTATTAAACAACCCCATGTTGCGCACTAAACTGGCAACTAATGCTAGACAAACTATATTAGACAATTTCCCAATGGACAAATTTGTTACTGAATGGAAGAATCTAATCAACACGTTTAAAGGAACATTATATTTACCATGACTAAACTTACAGTTGTACATACCGAACCACAAAGCGACAATGAAATTCACATTACACAAATAGACACCGTAGTAAAGAATGCCATTGACCACTTGGTTGTAGGAGATAGTTTAGATTATATTGAAAATAGACTGGCCGGTTTAAAATTGTTGGTTTCTAAATTGCGCTATGATGGCATAATAGAGGTATCTGGCGTAGATATTTTTGCCCTCGCTAGAACTATACATATGGCCTCCCAATCGTTACCAATGATTAACCAAATACTGTATAGTGGCCGACAGTCTATAGACTCCCTCAGAGGAATATTAGATGTGTTTAAACAATACGGCCTAGAAATACAAATCAAACAATTAAACGATGACTATATTTATTACGTAAAGGCTAAACGATGCTTCCCCCAATCTTAACTTCATGTAAAGACTGCTGTTTCGCCACATATGTTGATAATACTCAGGTTGGCTGCCAGGTTAGTATGATTGACAGGTTTAAGGCTGTAAATACTGTTGTTGATGCTTACGACAAAGACAAAGAGTTCTTCGTTATATTAAATCATCAATGTATGCTTAAGCGCAGCCATGTGTGGAAAGATGAAAATGTATCATCTCAAATGTTTTGTCATGTGTTATATGATACCCCATTCCCATATCATGTTGTCATTCTAGGTGATGATAGCGCCACGGACATTGTAGATACCATTAACAACATGGAAGGACAAACTCTTCTTCCTGCTAAAATTTCTGTTATAAGACCGTTTGGTTCTACGTCAAATATTACAACTGTTAGAGTAGCATTAGCTGATGTTGCCTTTAAGTCTGGTATCAAATGGAGACTAGAAAATATCTTAAATCCAGATATTAATTTACCTACTACAATGCAACAATTGGTACTTAACAACAACAAAATTCCATATGTGGTATTTATAGATGCTGGTATATTGTTAAGTAAAACCACACTAGCAGAGATTAGAGAAAAAATCTACATAGACTTATTACAATTTTCAGCAATAGAGTATCACGGTGTAACCATTATGCCATTCAACATTTGGAAATACTTTAAACTAACAAGTAATCCTCAACACTCTATTGTAGATAACATTAGACAAAGTAATATTGCAGAAGAAAAAGACGAATACACTAACATACATCAATTAACCAAATTAGTACCACAATGCCTATTAAACCAAAAACTACTATCATATACGCCGGTTCTGAGCTAACTACACAGGACTATCCAAACCTAGAGGTTATCTGTGAAGAAACAGATAAGCCTGCTGAGCTATTTAATCGTCATATAGAACAGGGGTTCGGAGACAGTGTAGTAGTTGGCTTCATGGGGCGGGATTACGATTTCACTATGGATAATGCTGTGTCTCTGATGGTAGATAAACTGTCTGATGCGGCTATTATTGGTGCTGTATATGCTGATTTGATAGTAGAAAATGTCATAGATGAATCATCCACTATGATGGCTAATCAATACTTACCAGCATTTCATGCCAATCTGTTAAGCGGACACATACCTATAATGTCTCCGGTGTTTATAAAAACTAACTTACTTACACAACAGAGATTTCACCCTAAGTTAAAAAAGCTATATCATTGGTTATTTTTCTTAACCATTAGTCAAAACATCTTGAGCGCACATATACCACTACCGTTATTTAAACGTCATCAGGTATATGACGCTAATACTACAACAGCATCCGATTATAAATACATACAGCAATGGCTAACGCAACAAGACACATAACGGCTACTAAAGCCCCGCGCAAAACTAAAAAGTACAGCATTATTATACCTGCTGCTGGTGCGGGTACAAGAATGATAACATATGGGGCTAAGTCATTAATCAAATTAACAACACACAAGACTGTATTAGATAGACAGATAAGTCTTGTTGATAAGGTGTTTGGTAAATATGAGATTGTTTTAGTCACAGGATTTCAATCTGAGAGGGTAATGAATGCAGCACCACACCATCTTATTCAAGTGCAAAATCCACATTATCAAGAAACTAATGTAGCATATAGTATAGGACTGGGTTTGAGGGCAGCAACAACCAACAATATAGTAATCCTTTATGGTGACTTAGTATTTAATGTTGAAGCACTGAGGGTGCCATTTGATAGAGACTCAGCTTTAGTCGTGTGTAATACTATGAAGGAAGAAGAGGTAGGCTGTGTTCTTCATAAAAATATGGTTGAACAAATCTTCTATGGGTTGGACAACAAATGGGCGCAAATTGCATACTTTACCGGTCAACCGTTAGAAATGCTTAGGACTCAAACGTGGGATAAAACCAACAACAAATGTTTTACATTTGAAGTTATCAATAATATTTTAGATGCGGGGCATCAAATTAAAGCTTTTATACCAAAAAATGCTCAAGCTATTGACATTGATACTTCCAAGGACATAGAAAGGGCAAAGAAAATCAAATGAAGATAATGTTTTCGTCCAACTCTTTACAAGATGGCTATATGTATAGTATCAGTCATGCGTTTAAAGCTATCGGTGAAAAGATAGTACATTGGTCACCACAAGTTTCTGCATTTGATGCTTTAGACTTAGAAAAACCAGATGTAATATTTGTAACACACAAAAACCTAACCAGGGAAACCCTGCTAGCATTACATGAATATCCTGATATGCGTATTGTATTATATGGTATCAATCTACCACTTAAAATGACAGAGGGTTGTCCTCCATCACTAGTGATATTACCACCGCACACACCCGAACATATCAGACAACACATTGAACATGATAATGTTATACATGCTAATTATGCGGCAGATATTGTAAACTTTACCAAGGGCTATTATAGAGATAAAACTAAAAGTGATATTCTAATTATCACCGATGTAAATACTAGTATCGACATGATAGCTCTTGAACAAATTAACAGTTTATTAGCATATCCTGATTTGTCTATTAAGTGTGCTGGATATAGAATACCAAGTGCTTTATATATTGGTAGTATGGATGCTCATACACTTACTTGTTTTATACAATCAACCAAAATGGTAATTGTCTATTCTCTAGATATGTTATACAATTGTATTATCAATAGAACTTTTTGTGTCACACCTTATAAACAGGAGTTAATGCCACAGTTCTTAGACAGTGACGGGTTAATAGAAAGCATAGAAAAATACTTAAATGAAAACAAACTAAAAAATAGTATGACTAAAAAGGCGGCTAAACAAGTTCGTAAAGAACATACATATTTTCATCGAGTCATGGAACTTGGTGAAGCTTTAGACATCCCAGAATGGGTTAGCAAGGCCACCGATACATTACCAAGGTACATAACATGAAACTAGGATTTTTAGTACAAACACTCGGAACATCGCAATTAGGAACTTATCTTATATTAGAGGTAAATAAACTAATTCAACAATACCCCCATATAGATACCATGGTATTCTATGAAGAATATGATAAAATTCCAATACAACCACGATTTACATTGATGCAAAGTTATCATGTACAAAGTTTTACCGGTCCAGTAATTTCAACATGCTTACAAACAACACGATTACTCAAACACTTACATCAAGTAACACACAAATATTTTTATGTATGGAACCTAGAATGGGTTATTGCAGATTTTCCATTCAATGTGTTATCTGACTTATATCAAGATGATGACATTAAATTAATAGCTCGTAGTGTTTATCATGCTGATATTATAACCAAACTATGGAAACAACCTACAATAATACTAGAGGATTTTAATTATGAGACCCTTAACCAAATCGCTTCAAACAGCGTCTAAGAAATTAGACATATTATCATTAGACAAACTAACATGGTTTCTGAAAGAAACTTTTGAAACCAGAGAAATGAGTGTGCCCGCCATAGCTAAATTATGTGACACTTATCCTAATAGAATCAGAAGACTACTGAAAAAATGTGGTTTTACTACTCGTAGTAGGAGTGAGGCACAAGCACTAGCATTACAACAAGGACGACATCCACATCCCACTAAAGGAAAAAAGCGCTCACAGGAAACTAAGGTTGCCATTAGCGAAACAATGAGTGATGTTTGGAAAAATTTGACACCGGTTGAACAAGAGTATCGTTCACAAATAGGTAGAGACCATTGGAATTCGTTAACCGAACAAGAACAACAAGACCTACATAATAAAGCTAATGAGGGTATTAGAAAGGCTGTAAAAGAAGGCTCACAATTAGAAAGACATTTACTAAAAGAGTTATTGGTTGCTGGTTATCATGTTGATTTTCATAGAGACCAAGTAATAAAAAATGAACAACTTCAAATTGACTTGTTACTACCTGGGATTTCAGTCGCTATTGAAGTAGATGGTCCAAGTCATTTTCTACCAGTATGGGGTGAAGAAACCTTACAAAAAACACAGGCGGCAGACTCACAAAAAAACGGGCTATTACTAGACTTAGGCTATTGTGTTATAAGGGTACAACAACGAAAAAATCTTTCAAATAAGTACAAGCGAGATGTAGTTAACGCCGTATTGGCAACATTGGTTAAAATCCAAACCAAATTTCCGAGTAGAAGTAACAGATACATTGTATTAGGAGACATTTAATGAGCGATTTAGCAACCGGTAAAGTAACCGCTGAAGACATTAGGGTTGAATTAGTAGAGCTAGGACTAACCAGAGAACAAGCTGATGCTATTAAGGGTAAGGCTAATCTTTCAGCTAAAAGAGATGGGTTGACAAAACAAGACGAAGACCTACCAGATTTAGATGAGGCACAAATTGATATAGTAGAAGACGAAGTGCAAAAAACTGATACTATTGATATCATATCTATTGATGACCCAAAGTGGAACGACTTTGTACTATCTCAGTTAACGACAGAAGAAAAGGTCAAGGATAATCCAACAGTAGATGGATTACGTAGGGTAGCCCAACAACTTATTGGACCTATTATCAATATGCATACTCATATAGTACAAGCGCCAACTCCAGAAAATGAAAAAAGAGCAACTGTTACTGTTTATTTAAAATTTAACGTACAATCTCCACATTGTAAGTATTATGGTAATATCGAAGTTATGGGTAGCGCTGATTCATACTGGGGTAACACCGATAAGATATATCGTAATCACCCTACTGCGGTAGCAGAAACCAGAGCAGAAGGACGTGCCCTACGACGTATTCTTAGACTGCGCAAGGTTATAGCAGCAGAAGAACAGGCAGACGAAACTGAAATGGAAACTCTTGGTATGGAGACAGTCGGCAAGATTACCCAACCACAGATTTCATATTTAGAAATTACCTGTCGAGATAAATTGGGTATAAATGTCAGGAATTTTATCAACAAAGAGCTACCAATGGTGAAGAATGTTATTAACATCTCCCATGCAGAAGCGCTGGGATTATTTAAGGTTTTGTCATCATATCAAGCTACTGGTGTTCCAGAAGATTTGCAAGGTTATGATGGCGCAGATTGGAAAACTAATTTAACAGGAGAGTAATTGATGAAGGCATATTTTAGACCATCACCTAAACTAACTATAGAATTTGATGCTAGTGACCACAAAGAGTTATTTGAAAGACTGGCACAAGTACAAGAAATAGTAGTTCACCAATGTGGTAAGTGTAAGGCACAAGCTGACAACCTAATCTTTAAAGTACGAGTAGTAGATGATAATAAGTTCTACGAATTAAAGTGTGCTAAATGTGGTGCCATGTTAGTATTTGGCTCGCATAGGAAAGGTGGGACACTTTTCCCCAAGAGGTATGTTGAAGAGAATGGTAAGAAAAAGATACCAGTGGAGTGGTTGCCGCATAACGGCTGGACTAAGTGGGATGCTGAAAAAGGTATTCGTGTGTAGCCCACACTCTCTCAGATTTCGTTCATTTAAAAGGGTGGTACTCTCGGGTGCCACCCTTTTTCTATTTAACCACCGCAACACCTGTGTTCAGACGCCGGAACCGTATGTTTAGCTGTTTCCTTAGCCACCACTTTATCAAGTTCGTCTGTGTTTAGCTCTGAGGTGTCCACTTTTACATCTGCTTCCCATTTTGACACTGGTAAAGTACAGCTTTCTGTAGCCCAAGCCAATTTATTCATTAGTAAAGTATCCCTTTTAATACGACATCCGCAAATACCGCAACTATCTGAATCAAATGCTTCACATTGTGAACACACAGTATCATATAACTCTTGAACTCTTTCTAAAGTTCTAGTTGGCTTGCCCGCCTTAACCCACTTAGCTCTTGCATAGATAAAACGTTTAACACGCTCTGTAAATGTGGATTTTCCTAACTCTTGAATCTTTCCAATTGATAGTGAGTTCAAATAATCAGGCAGATGAATAAAATCTAATATCTTTCTGGGAATATCAGCATCCGTAGAACATATACATAACAAATTATCGTTATTTATACAACCCATAACCGTATTATAATATTCACCATCTCCCTCTGTATAATTGTTCTCATTCTGTGTTACTAAAATAAACTTAGCCTCGGGAAATAAAGTTTGTATTCTATCCCAATCCCTATCAATAGTATATCCAGCTAAAACTGGAAATCGACTAGCTAATGAATTGTAATCTGGTTTTTTACAATCTGGTTGATACATATTACGACCACTACCAATACCTAGTACTCTAAACACCTCTAGTATTACTCTTTGGCTACCACTTGGTCGACTACCAATTAAAACTATAAGTGGTAATGTAAAAATCTCACCTGTTGCAGGAAGAATTAACCGTTTGTATTTGTTCATAAATGAACACCTAGATTGGTTGTTCCACCAAAGAAATAAACACCGGCTACGCCAGTAAATTGACCATCTTTATAAGATGCACTTGAACCAACACCAACAGGATTGGGTGGAGACCATACAAAATTTGTAATTTGTTCAATAGGAACTTGTGAATTAGTACTAGCTATTTTGATATCTTTATCTCTACTGGTTATACCAAGAGGAAAAGAGTTTAGTATATTTGTTTCTTGGGTTATGGGAGATTCCCATAACAACTCACCGTTGTGATACAAATCTAATCTTATTTCTTTTTCCCATTCATATGTACCATCTGCTACTACCACATAACGAGCTTCTAATTGGCGCATTATCACAGATACCCAACTACCCACTGCGCCAAACCACACATCTACTAGTATAGTTCCTTCTATCCATTGACTGTCAAAAAAGGCATAATTACTGTCATCTAAACCACATAGTCCTTCTTGAATGTCTTGTGTTTGATGTAACATAAAACGCCCTTGGGTAACATACCAATTTAATTGTGGATAATTAGTTGGTAAACCAGATACCTTGGGATTAACCAAACAACATTCTTTATTGATGGGGCGGTTATGTAAAGATGTACCAAAGTCATCCATAAAATAATCAAACGCATGTTTAAACTCATGTCGTCCAAACATAATGCGCGCCTTAGTCGTTAATAATTTCGTTCTGTTTTTCTTAAGTTCCCCTATTACAATATCTGTCATTTGCGCACCTTTAATAAATGTCCTTCTTCGTCGAATTCCATGTATCCCATTACAGGAATAAGTTCGTTACCCTTTTTATGTAATCTACTTACAAAGGAAACTACTTTACCTACCATTTTGTCTGCATCATCGCTTGCTAAAGCATCATATCTACCTTCTGGAGTCGCAAAACTAAGTCTACCAATTTTGTTACTACCAATTATCTCAACGCTCAAAGTGAAATCATCGGAAAATGCTAATGTATCAACTTCTGTTGTTTCGCCACCCCATAATATTGCTTGTGGATATGAATCTTCAGCCTTAACGCTAAGTTTAATAGTACACTCATCTACTGATTCAGCATACAATGAGTTTTCATCAATTTGTATGGTTGATATATAATTATCAGCAACAGCACTACAACCGGTAGCCGCACCAGACGCACACTCAAAGTGTACCCCGGCTTGTACGGTTACTTCTCCGTCTCCATCATCGTTACCCATTAAACCAAGACCTAGGTTCATCTTAGTAACCCAGTCAACAGTCGCCATAGCAGCCGGTGCTAAACATGTATCATAAGTACTAATTTCCATACCTGCACCTATTTCAACTGTACAACAGTCTTCACCAGTTCTAGCAGTTAAGCCATCTCCAAACTTTAAAAGATTAAATGGTATACCTTCTGTGGTACCAATACCTACAGCAGAATTTATCCAATCAGTACTATTCATAACTTGGGGAGCATGACCTTCTAACACTCTATAATCACATTTATATGGGTCGTAGTATACAGTTAGTTTTTCACCAGATTTATAACAGTTATTATGTAATTCTACTACGTCAACTATAGGTGTTGAAATTTCATCACCTTCCTCATCATAAAAATCTGGGCTTCTACTAGTATCTACCTTAGCTTTTACAGTTTTACCTGAACATAAATCTTCACACAATTCTACCAATAAACGGCGACGTTCTGGAGGTGAAGTCCATACACCACGTTGTCTGTCCCAACGTAGGTCTAGTGGACCAACTGGCCAAGTGTGAGGTTTAGACATCCAACCATCTAAAAACTTACCTCGTAAAGCTGTTGTAGTAAATGTACCATTAGATGCATCTTCTGCATCATCCGCAAAATTTGGCATAGGCTTACCATCTAAATCATAACCCCACTGTTGAATTAAAATTGGACCTTTCCAGGCAAACACCCTATAGTCATTATGATAATCAGCATGATTAGTACCATCAAATCCAGCCCAGGTTGGCATAGATAAACCATCACTTGGAGGTGAACTTCCCCTACCAACAATATCAACATCGTGACCTATGGTAGTATCACTAGTAGATTTATCTCGTACAACACTACAACGACTAAAACCATCAGGATTAGAAAATGGGTTTAAGTAGTCTTGGTGAATTTGATTATAATGTTTATCATCCCCACCATAGTAAGGACCACCTTTGTCAGCGCACTCTGCATCACCCTTATGTATAGGTGGAGTTGTTCCCTGTGATTGATAATCATCACAATTTCTTATATAGTTACCATAGCGAGGTAAACTACCACCACCATCCATAGACACAGGACGAATTAATCCGTCTAATGACATCAATGCAGTTTCATCATACTTATCACGACTGATTGTTACACTAGCATCCACCATACTTTCTGCTGTATTAATAGTACGACTTAATGCTACACCATTTTTATCAAGAGGAAGTATTTGACCAACAAATACCTCCATAGGTGTTGCTGGTGCTTGTTTTTTAGCACCGAACACACGTCTTCTACGGTCGGTTTTTTGACCAGCTCTAACAGACATACGTATTTGCTTCAAAAACAAAGCGGCAAACTGCTTTTGTGTTCTAAGTTTACCACGTCCAACTGCCTTTAATCTCTCAGCATTATATTGACTAAAGCGTCCAAATTTAGGAGTGAATGTAGAGAAACTATATGATGTATTAGTCCCACCGGTTCCTACAGACACACTAATACCAGTTACATTTGGTCCATATAAACCAGTCCATGAACCGCCATAGGAAAAGTAACCCCAGTTATATGTAGTAGAACCATCACTCACATGGTCACCAGTATAACTATCACTAGTTGATGCTCTATTTTCTATAAGTTGTGTACCAGCACCAAAGAAACCTCCAGCATAAGCACCTAATTCTGCACCCAATGGAATTTCAGGATAACCTGGCACATTAGCGCTACCCTTTTCACCATATTGCATGTTGGTTACACCTTCTGCTGACAAAGCCAGACCAGCAACATTCATAGCAGCAGAACCCCCATATTCCCAAGGGGTTAAACCAGATTCGTGAACAACTCTAACTTTACCTGCTGGACCAGCGTTACCCCAAGGACCATAAACATGGATATTACTCTTAACACCAAATGAAATACCATCTGGGTCATTTACCTTATATGGTAATACTACATTCATGGTAACAACACCAGGAAGACTATGCCAATTAGGAATACTACTAGCTAAACCAGCAAGTTTATCTAACAACCAGGTCAATCCTCTAACACCTTCAGGAATTTCATTACCAGCATCTAAGTCTTCAAATGATGGAAATTTAATAGCCTGTTCTAAAACAACCACTGCTCTTGGATATAACCTATTTGAGTAATCTCCATAAATCCAGTCATCACCTTCTACAGAACTTTTCATATAAAGAACACTGTCATAAACAATATAGTTGTTTTCTGACAGATTAGACCAGTTCATAATTTTATCACCAATGGTCATAGAACAGAAAGAATTATACTTACCATCTTCACTTCTAAAGAATTGCATATAAGGACTAGAGGTTGGCAATCCTAATATATCTGATTCATCTGTCCAACCTTCGCTTTGAGGAACCTCAGAATTAGTAACTAAGGTACTTTCTCCATCAACTTGTGCGCAACTATACGGAACTCTAACGGCATACTTTTTACCATAAAAATCTGTAGCAAAGGTGTGTAACCATTCATAAATCTTATCAATGTCTGTACACATTTTTCCCTCATCATCAGCAGTAGCAGTATCAACAGCGCTCTTACGGGTATTTATAAAATCTCTGGCAGCAACAGAGGCACCCTTACCAGCCATAAAAGCAAGGACTCCTTTAAAGTTGTGTACGCCACCATTAAAAGCTGAGATTTGGTCGAATAACGCTTTTCCAATATCGTGTCCTACACCAGCTTCTCCTGCATCTTCTTGTTCTGCGGCTAACATCTCATAAGATTCCCACTCATCAAATCCCGCAGCAGCAAACAATAGTTCCTTTTCATTAATTGTAACTGTTGAGGGCATAGTTAATACTTGAAGTTGATAATTAAGAGCTTCGGTTTCTATATTAAACTCCCACCAACCATCATCATCTTTACAAGAGACGATAAAGTTTTTATTACTATCTAATCCCCAATATGGTAAAACGATATCATCTTGGTCACAATTTGGGTCATTAGAACCAGTATTTTGATATATTGTTTCTTGATTACCACCAAAGTAGAATGTTGATGTAACTTCATTACGTAGTTCAAAACCTGCTGCACTATCTATTAATCCATCAGATGCAGCACCTTGTAATTTTGTTGATTCTCCATCAATGAATGAAGCAATGGCACCTACGGTGGGTGCTACAACTCTAGATACAGTACGGAATTTAATGAACTTAGCAACACCCGTGGTTGGGTCTAGTGTTGCATCTTGAACAGGAAGTAGTTCTACATAGTAGTCATAACCTGATTCTTCACAGAGTTGTGATATAGATTCTAATAAACCAACCGACGGTCCTTGTAGGCGATAATAACTAGGTGGAATAGGAAGTTCACTAATATCAACATAGTAATGATAACCTGGCATTAAACCATAGCCACCAACTGCTGCTGTATTAGCATAGGAATAGCCACGATACTGGACAAGACCGCCACCCCAATTACCACCTATAGTACCACCGAAAGAGTTACACAAAATATTAAAACCTCGTGAAATTTGATTCCATGCCATACCATTATTATTACGACCAGAACCACCGTAACCACCGGCTAATGTACCAAAGGTAGCACCAGCGAAAGTTGTTAGAGGACATGCTATTCCAAAAGATTCCATAAAACCAAATGGGTTATATAGATTGGTAACTACAGAGGTCGCACCGCTATATTCTCCTACAATTAATTGAACACCTTCTAGAATTAATTGAGGGCTAACTATTTTGACTGTATATACAGGACGACCACTTGATGAACTATGTGCTTCATAATCTTGTAGTAAACCACTAAATTCAAAGTCGGCAACCCTAAAGTACATAGGGGCACCAATCATTTCTTTAGTCCCAATAAAGCCTGGGTCAACAGCAGTTGTAGTTTGAGCGTTTAAGTCTTCGTCCCAATAATGTTTTGGAGATGCTACTGGAGCAACACACGGGTCTTCTACAAGCTGTACTGTTACTTCAGAAATTTGTTCGTTCCAACCCACTGAGGCCGAAAACGACATAACGCTACAACCCATGAACAATGTATGGTTAAATCCACCGTATATATTACTAGGCGAACAGATATTTTTAACTGGTTGAGTCATCCTCTATTTCCTTTATGTACATGACATTGAAGTTCCGATAGCATCACCGGTACAGATACCCATAGTCCACGATACATTACGAGAATATCTTCCGGTCTTTGGACTCCACGATTCACCATCACTGGTTTTAAAAACTTGGTCATAAGCTGCTGTTAAACTATCTTCTACGGTTTTTAGTAAACATTCTACTGTACTAGTTGGGGCGCCTGCAATAGCTGCGGCAAAATCAGAACACCCCGTCATTGGTGGCATTACTGCTTCAATACTCACATCTTTAGTTGGTGATGTAACGGTATCAATAGATTGTAATACTGGTCCCTTAGCTCTACCTAGTACTGCTAGGGATGCAAAAATATCAGTAGGATGAGTTTCATTGATTTGTATTAGTTCTGATAAGGCACCAGAAATATAATTACATGGTCTATCATCAAATTCCCATGTATATTTTAATGAACCCTGGGCTAAAGTATGAGCTAAACTTTGTAATAATGGAGTGATATGTAGTGACCTAATGGCGATACCATTACTGGCTTGTACAGCCCTATTGTATAAACGCCCACTAATAGTAGGCCATGCGCTTACAGCCTCTTCATACTTGGTGGTTGAAATAGTAAACTCTCCAGGGTCATCACCATAACTACGAGTTTCTAATCCCTGAATACTACCATCTACAGATACACTTGTTAAATCGCTATCTATATTACTTTTGCGCACACTGACATTAAAATCTTCAGTTACATTACCAGGCTGACCAGTAACCGTAGTATCTAAGATAAGCCAGTTTTCAGTAACTTGAAAGTTACCCGCAGTTTCATCAACGATTTTACTACGCATGTGGTTAAACCTGGAAAAGCCTCCAGTGGTCATATTCAATACACCGTGACTAGCCATCATGGCGTCACCACCGACACCACCATACCAACCTAGGCGACCAGTAACCCACTCTTCTGCCTGTTCCCATGCCTCTTTTATTATGCCCCCAGATTGAAAAACATGCTTACCTGTAGCGGAAATATTTCTTGATACACGCATAAGAATACTATTAGCATCCGTAGTACCATTTGCACTCCAAGAAAACTTACTAACATTATCTTGAAATTCAACAGTCCATGAGTCATTAACATTTTTAACATAGGGCGCTATGGAATCACCATCACTATCTGATAGTTGGGTTTCATCCCACTCTAAAGAAATAGTGAAGGTAGATGTTAAGGTCCAATTGTTACTTGTTGGCGCAAATGATATATTAACTACCCTAGGATATTTATCAATTAATGTATCACTACCACACTTAACCACAAAATGTTGACCATCATCATCCATAGCTGCTCTAAGTTCATCTTGTAAAGTAATGATTTGGTCTAATCCACTATCATTTGCTGGTAGCGGTGTTAGAGTACCGGTTAAAGTTGCGCTAACAGTAGTACCTAACATAGTATCATCACCACGTTTGTCAAACGGTTCTGATAAAGTTAACATTGGTACTGGAGAAAAACTATATGCTCCATATGTCATTGTAGTAGCAGACATTATTGTTCTTTCTTATTAAGCATTATATGTTGGATTTACCCTTAGTTCAGTAGTAAGTGGGTCTATCCATCCCTTTATCTGATTATTAACAACCTCTTCCATCTGTGCTTTAAGACCTCCCTCTAAACCACCTAAACCATTAACATTAACATCAAAGGTATGTCTACATACCATTTCAATCTTGTCAGGTGTTTGTATACTAGCACCTTGACCTGATTCAGGCCCACCTCTTGCAGCATCTAAGAAATCTTTCTCAAATTGTGCCTGTGGCGTCAAAGGAGGTGGTGCTTGCTGTAAACCAGGTGGAGCAATTGGGTTTTGAGGCAATATATTTTGTTGAGATGGTCTGCTCACAGGAATATTAGAACCCATCATAACAGCATTTTGTTCAGCTAATCTTTGTTCAACCTTCTCTAAAACATTAGGTAATCTGTCTAGTTTAAATAATGCCTCAGCTAACTGTGTTTGTGACCTTACTAAATTTCTAGCTTCATCTTGTTTAATACGAGCAGCATCAACTCCTAAATCCATACCTATACGTCCAGCTTCAGTGCCACCCCATCCCTGAGCGTTTAATCGTTCTTTTCTTGCTTGTTCAGCAGGATTTTCTCTAATACGAGCTTTTACGTGCTCTGGTAAAGGTCTATCTCTTAAATATTCTTCAACCCCTGCTGGACCACTACCCAATAATTGAAAATTTCTTTGGGCACCAGCTTGAGCAGCAGTACTCATATTATTACGAGGTATACCCAATCTACTAGCATATCCTGCTGTAGTTGCCATAGCTTTAAAACTACCAATGACATTATTGATTTCATTTTCTCTACCCGGATGTACCGTACTTGCCATAGGTCTTATTTCTTCCATTCCTTTGACAGCTTGAGCTTGCTGTTTTTCACTCATACCCTTACCACCAGTTTGTATAAATTTACCAATCAGATTTATCTTTTGTTGAAATTTAGCCCTATCTTTAAAACCGCCAGACATTAAATCTAACATACTCTTATTACCCTCATCTCTTCTCTTGTTTATTTGGGCAATTTCTGACTGTATTGTTGATAACCGTACAGTATCTTTAGACAGGGTATCCAAGGCCATTCTGTTAGCTTGTAATTGGAAATTTACTCCAGCAAGCTCTCTAATCATTATAGCTTCTTCTTTCCACTTACCTTGTTCTGCAAAATACTTACCTGCTGCTGTAAGATTAGTCTTTCTACCCTCTAGGCTTTGCATTTTTCGTTCAATTTCTTGCTGATTTGTAGTTCCACCAGCAATACCACCGGATTTTGTTAGCCCTCTCATGCGAGCTACAAAAGGTTCAAGTTGCTGAGTGCTAGAAAGAACTATACCAAATGATTTAGATAATTGATTTTGTTTAGTTATACCATCACTTTGTATAGCTGCCATCTTAGCGCGTTGTTTAAGCTCTCGTGTAGCTTCTACTGCATAATCAGTTATAAACTTTTCACGCATACCCATTTCTACATCAACATTCTTAGCTAACATATCCTGGGCAGCCTGTTTGGCCGGTGCTACGACCTTTGACAAATTACCCTGATTAAATATATCCTTAAAATCTACATTACCCTTATTAGAGTTTACTTGTTTTTTAATATTGGTAATAACAATATCTAAAATTTCTTTTGGTACACTACCACTAAAGTTGTTAGTAATAGCTTCAATAACTAAACCCTCTGGATTTTCACCTGCCAACGGTGGACCTCCTGCCTCTATTTTCGCTAATACTTCACCAATAATTTTTTCAAGACCATCTTGTAATCTTTTACCACCCTGAGCAATCTCTACGGCTTGGCTCGTACTACCTCCAGGACCACCCATTCTAGTAATTAAACGTTGTGATGCATCATCATATTGACCAGGAGTAAAAGCTCGTGGATTAGCAAAAACATTTTGTTGACCCGCTGCGAAATTTCTTACACCCACACCCCCACTACGTTGAGCATTCATTAATCTGATATCTTCTGTTGCACCACCACCAGCGGCGGCTGCTCTATCCATAATAGCAGACATAGTTTCAAAACGAGTAACAAGTGCATCTAAAACTTTGATATTGGCTTGCATTGCTGTATCTAGTTTCTTACGTAAGGCTGTTTCCTCCAAAATCTTCCCCATATTTTTTTCACCCTCACCTCTCAAGAATCGACCCAATTTAGTCAACTTACCCAACTCATCTGTTATTTCCCAAGTACCAAAATCTTTAACAGCTTTAGCAATATTGGCTGTCTTTAGACCTAATGCAGCCAAGGCTTTATCCTTTTTTAACCCTTCTTCTCCTAGGGTAGTCTCGCCACGTAAACTAAGTGCTTTTTCAACAGCTCCAGTTGAACCAGCTAAATTTTGTTTCAGATTTTCCAGACGAAGTGCATTACCAGCATCTTTCCTATTTCTAACATTAGTCTGCAAATCTGCTGCGGCATTTTTTCCCATTGTATTAAAATCTAATCCAGTACCACCAAATTTAGTGACAATTTTTTTTGCACCTCTGAACATATCCCCTATATAAGTCAAACCCATTTTATCAGGAAGTGTTTCTGGACTTAACGCAGTAGTTACTACCGCTTGACCATAAGTAAATCTATCAATATCTTCTGTACCCTCACCTATCTTTTTACCAAACATCGAACCATACGAAGTCTGACTAGCTTCTGAAACAGCCTTTTCTTGGGTCTGAATAACCTTACCTAAACCACCAAATGAAGTTTGTAATTCCTCTATACTACCTGTTGCTAAAAGTTTTTCAAAAGCCGCGTTTAATGCCTTCGTAGTTCTTGCTAATATCATTTCTGCTTTAGATGTAGCCCTAGCAGTTCTAGCTCCTTTAATACCTGTTGCCGCTCCCATAATACCACCGGCTACAGCCCCCATTGGACCCAAACCTAACATAGATGCCATACCACCAGTACCAATACCACCACCAAAAGCTTGTGTGATTGAACTTTCTCCCTTTGGGTCAAACTGTGAAGCTAGCATTGGTGCGGCAAATGTAGCGACACCACCTATTCTATCAGTAAACTTATTCAGCGCAACGCTAGTACCTGATTTACCTGACAAAAATCTATTTTTTAGAGCATGTAATTTACTACCCCTACTTGTTTTTTTAGTATATTCTTTTTCTGCCTGTATCGCTGCTTGTCTACCCTTATTTAATGCATCTGTTAAGGCACCTTCTTTTTGTACTTTATTAGTAGTATCTTTTAACTTTCGTACAAAAGCGTGCATTCCTGCCTGATAAGCCTTATCGCTTATATTCATCTTACCTAATACATCTCTACCAACGGCTACAGATTTATGTCCCTGAAATGGAAGAGCGGCAGCTTGTTGTTGAGTTTTAGCTCTTAACTCTTGTGGTCCTATTCTGCCTTGTGTAGGCATCATTATTGCATTTCTAGGAGCGGGTGCAGGGGGTGGCATCTGATGAGGTGGACTAGTACTTGGTACTACACCACGAGAACCAGGTGGCATAATAGGAGGCGGACTAGTACTTGATACCCTACCCCCGGGTGGTAAATGAGTACTTGGATGTGGTGGTCTAGTTGAAGCTACCCTTCTAACTGGAGGTGGTGAAGGTGCCGCTCCTTTATTAGCAGCTTGTCTTCTGTTAAAGTCATCTGTCCATTGTTGTTGACCATAATTTACTGGAACATGATGAATATCGCTAACCGAAACAGAACGCGGACGCTCCGCTTTTTGATATCTCTCTACACCCTTTTCTACATCTTTACTCCCCCATCTTTTTGCAAGTTCTTTCTGTCTATTCGCTCTTTTTGCGTTAGCTAATCGTGCTTGTCTTTGAGCTTCTTTATTAGTAATAGGTTGTGCTCTTTTTGCCTTTTCAGCTTTAATCTTTTCAAGTGCAGCATATATAGCATTAGGAGGAAGATTTTGTACAATATTATCTATTCTCTCTCTTCGACCACCATCTGTATATCCCACAAGCCCACCATCATGAAACTTATGAACATTATTCAAATCATCCATAAATGATTTACCCAATTTGCCCGCTGGGCCACTACCCATAACATATTCACCCTTAGTCAATAAGGCATTGACACTACCACCAGTACTTGCTCTAATAAACTTTGGAGGTTTACCTAGACGTTTTAGTCGAGCATTTGTGACATCTTCGCTTTTAATTCTAATTGCTTTAGCTCTAGCGGATTCCGCCTTGGGTATATTGCCACCCATTGTTCCACGTTTTTCATTATGAGACTTTTCAAAGTTAAGTTGGTTTTCTATCTTTTTTTGAAATTCACCAGGCTTAGCAGAGTTCATAGAATATTTAGCATCAATATATTTAATAGACTTAAGCTTATTAAAATATGTGCCAAGTTTACCCTGTGAGGAAAAGAAATTACCGGTAAAGTCAAAATTACCAGGATTTTCGTCATTAGCCCCAGAGTCAAAAATACCTTGTTGTCCTACAGTTCTTAACATACCTTCAAATAGATGACCCCCTAAAGAATCAATATCTAATGATTTAATAAGTCCTACATCAGTACCAATTTTAGTAGATAATTCAGTACCGGCAAAAGATTTAGCTGCATCTTTAACACTTGCTACTACACCCTTTGAAAAAATTCCATGGGTTGATTCAGCAATACTCTTAGGAATACCAGCTCGTACTAAACGATAGGTTTTATTTTCACCATTTAAATAAGAAACGTTCTGAGCGCGAGCGGTAACCGTATTATCTGTTGGAGATGGCGGCTTTAACAACGCACCACCAACCATCCTTTCCTTCATAAGCGGTCTATCTATTTTTGGTCCTATAGCCGCACGTCTCTTAGCACCAGCCTTTACGGGTATATTAGGTTTTGTCTCACCACCTACACCATAACGATTCAATGCCTCTAAATAAGGACGACCAACAGCACTAACTGCCTTTTGTTGAATAACATATTCACCCTTACCAAGCTTAGCAGGAACATCATCTCTCATACCGCTACCACTAGATACATAACCACCACCCTTAAATCCCTTGGGACTACCAGGAACTTCCGTACCCTTTAAACCAGAAGGAAAACCCCTTCTACTTAAGAACATCTTTGAGATACCAATACCTTTAACTAAAGCAAACGCAGTAATTAGAGGTAGCAATCCCTTAAAAGCCTCAGCAAACTGTACCAACTGACGAGTGGCCTGAATGATGCCGCTAATTAATACACTGAAAGTTTGAGTATTAGAAATTTCACGAACAAGAGCTATAAACTCTTCCTTGACTCTCTTTAACTGAATCTCCCAAGCTTCTTGTGCTGTTAAACTATCTCTAGTTAAAGAATTATAACCCTGTTGGGCAACTGCTAAAGCCTTCATACGAGTTTCAGTTTGTTGAATCAAAGGAATAACCTTAGAAATTTGACGGAAACCACCAAGCTGTTCAGCGATTTTAGAGAATCTTGACTCTCTAGGGTCTAGACTCTTTAATTCATTACCTAGAATATTGATAGCGTCATAAGCTCCTACAAATTTGCCTTCTACATCAGTTAAGGTAATACCCATCTTCTCTAGGTTTCTGATAGTAGAACCACGCTGAATACGTGTAAAAACAGTACGTAAACCTGTAGCAATAGATTCAGCACTTTCACGAGTAGTAGCTCTTACTGACGTAAATGTAGCAATAAACTGTTCGAGAGATTTTTGTCCTTTATCTGATTCTTTAGTAGCGGCAGCGAATACACCACCAGCACGTCGAATAGCAGCAATAATATCATCGGATTCAACAGCAAATTTACCAGCAACAGCATTAATAGAACTTAAAGATTTTTCCAAGCCCTCAGTTCCAATTTTAAATTGACGCATAAGAGCGACAGCACCTTCTGCTGTTTTTTCTATACTTGAAAATGTTGGTGCTAAATCAGATTTAGCTAGAGCCTCTAGGGCTACTTTAGTTTCTGATGCAGACAGACCTGTCTGAGATAGAATGCGAGATACGCCAATCAATTGTGAAGATGAAACACCAAGAGATGTAGATAGGTGCGTAATTTCTTTTCGTAGGCCACTTAAAGCCCCAATGGATGTTCCAGTAACCTGAGATACTCTAACAAGTTCTCGTTGGAATTTAATAGCCTCTCCAACAGCACCGGAAATACTACGCAGTAAACCAAACACAACAGTAGTAGCAATAGTGAATCCAGCGAATCTACGAATAGCCAAACCAGATACACGACCGAATTCTTCAATTTCATTTTTAGCTACTTTGGCAGCCTTACCGGTAGCTTTCAAACCACTAGCTGCTTTCTTAGCAGTAGTAGCTGTTTTAGCTAATGGTGTAGTAGCGGTATGTACAGAAGCACCAAGTGCTTTTAGAGCCGCAGAAACTTTTGTTACTGAACTAGCAGTAGTCGCCAAAGTGGTATTAAATGATGTAAAGGTTGTATCTAACTTTTTGATACTAGCACTGGCATTAGTATCGACCTTAATGGAAACAACACCTTTAACACCATTAATTTTACTTCTTAAGAGACTAATTTGGCTATCAACATTGCCTAGTTTAGCATTGATTTGTGCTGTAAGATTAAAATTTGCTGCCATATTATATACCTAGAAAAAAAGGTTATACCGGTAGAACGCTAATTCTTCCGGTATAACCTATGTCCACGATTTATTCAGATTGAGATGCTTCTTCAGAAACATCACTTGGTGCAGGAGAAATGTCAACAACAACAGGATTACCGTCTTCATCTAAGAATGGTAAAGATTCATCAACTACTAATCTACCATCATCATTTAGGATATTACCATCTTCATCAATACGACAATTATCTTCATTAACTAAATTACCCTCTTCGTTAATTAGTTTTCCGTCTATATCAACGTATCTACCATCTTTGCGAATCAAACGGAGATTTTTATCCACAAACTTAAAGGTTTTCAAAAAGGCATTTTCAGGCAACTTTTCTTCAAAATTGTCTTCCACTCCCCATTTAATAGTCGCATACTTCATAGATGCGGCCATGGCAATTGCGGGAATGTCAGGATTTAAGTATTCACCTATATCCTTCCAGACCCTTTCTCCAGTATCATTATACACCGTACACCCTGCAATCAAATAATTATACCTTGCTTCTTCTGCCTGAGATTCAGCAGTCATATTTTCCAACTGGGTTTCAATGGTGAGCAATTCTCTTAATTCATACCGCCACTTTCTCATTTCAATAGCTAGGGAACGAGCTTCAGCTAAAGAAAAGCCTCCTTTTGCCAGTTTAACTTCGGCACCATGTAAATTGGCGCGTAATTCTGTAACCTTAGCTTCTTTATTGTCGTCCCATAACCCTTCGTCTTTAACAAAATCTGCCAACTTGAGATGCAGAATAGCACCACTTTTGCGCGCTGTATTCCAAGTACGGTTATAGATAGCCTTTGCTTCTTCCAACTGTTCCACTGAAGGGTTTACAATCTTACACACTATCTGATGTTCTACCTTCTCACTATCGGTATATGTAGTTTCAAATGTGCGCTTTAATTCCTTAGTCATAATTACTCTCCTTTTTGCTTAATAATAAAATCAGTTTTGTATTTATTAAATGTAATAGTGTAGTTAGCAACTTCCTCTAATGCAGACCTCTTCTGTACATTTCCTTTGTCTAATATGGTTGTTCGTAATTCCAACCACAAGGCATACATTTGTTTTTCATCATCTGTTTTATCTTCTAGGGGCTTGTCGTGTCCCCACAAAAATCCAAACACATCTTCACATGCGGAAATGGCTCCTATCATGGAAGTTTGCATTTTTTTGCCTATAGTATTCATAAGGCGTTTGCGCGAATATAAAATAGCGCGCTCTGCATTCAAACGTTTCGCCTCATCATGTATACGTTGTAATGATACGTGATTATCCGACATTATTGTTTTCCTTTCTGCTTAATAGCTTCACTAGCTTGACGCTGTGCTTGCATTGAAATATCTCGTTTAGTATCTGGCATATCCATTTCACTAATCTCACCTTGTCTCTGAATATGCTCGGTGCGCAATCTGTGTTTAGCTCTTGCCTCTAATGTATTTTGTGCAAAAATTTTATTAGCATCTTCTTGGGTTTTTGCTGGAATACCTATTTCTCCAGCTCCCCTCTTACCAATTGTAGACATAGTTTTTTCTTTTTGCTGTTGTTCAGATTCTTTTCTTTGTGATATTATCCATCCATCTAAGATGTCGTCATCATTAATAATGTCATCTGTAGGACATTCAGGATTTTTATGAATATTATCATAAAACTTACTGTATGATATGATATGGTCTAATAATTCACCACCAACATGGGGTGTAATTGTATTTTTGTATGCTGTCCAATATGACACCCAAGGAGTAGTACGAGCTAGTTCTCTATATTGTTTTTCAGTAACCGTCTGAAGCATATAGGAATGTGCAATATGTTCTAATAAATAGCTGTCGCAATCTTTCGGATTCTGCCATAACAAATCGTGATTACTATCACATATAGTACGAACATATATAAAATAGTTACGCATGTGTTCGGCCAACCCCTCTAATGTATAAGTATCAAGTTGATAACGACGCGCATACATTTCATTTTGTTTCTTCTTCGTCATCTCTAATTGTTTGCGCAATTTTTGATGTTTTTTGTTATCGCCAAAAATAGTATTATACAACTGTAATTTTAAATTATCAATAGATTCATTTATAGTATCGAAGTTTTTATCACCACCTAATGTCCATAAACCATTGCTAACCAATAACAATAAAGCTCTATGTTTAGTTAGACAGTCATCATATTTATGTTTATCTATAATGGTATTATAAAATTCGTATGATTGATATAATACAGACTGGCTTGGTTCTTGAACAAGATATTGTGTGCCGTCTACAGTACAAATCGTATAATGAGACAAAATACGATGTACTATATTAGCTCTCTGATGTGTTTCCATCGGCTTTATTATCTTTAGAAAAATCCAAAATTTTGCCTTCTAACTCCTTGATTTTTTCGTCCTTGGTAACAATAAGTTGCTGTAAATGATTAAGCATTTGTGTACCGTTATAACCTTCTACATATAATTGTCCTATAACTTCATACAATTGTTTAGCGCGTTGTGGTTCCATGTTTTTCTCCTAAGTAATAAAAAAAGGTCAGAAGTTATACTCGACTGCCTGCCAAGGAAGCCTATCGCATTTCTTCTGACCCAGAGATTAATTTAACAGAGATGTACATAATCTCTGAGTCCTAAAAACTCGTCCTAAATTGAAAAAGGGGCACAGTTACCTGTACCCCTTAATCGAATTATCCGCCTAAGTAAGTTGCTCTATCGGTCCACCATGCACTACCGGATGCATTGGGGTCACCGCTATGAACTACAGTAAAGTCATTAAACGTAGTAAATGAGTATGTTACTGCCACATTACCACCACCAGCATCACCACCAGAGTAATTTACAGATGCCAACTTGTTCTTAGTACCCAAGTAAATTCGAGTACCTTCGCAAGTTGCAATACGAATAGTGCGGTCAACCAGATTGCTCTTTTCAGCGCAAACTCCTGTACCGGTTCCGTAAATACCTGCTTCGGTTGCTGAGACCATATCACCAGAGATAGAAGTAACTTCAATCTCAGTAGTAACTTCCACTGGGAATGTTACAACACGGTGATAAGGACCACGACGACCCAACTCATTAATTTGTTCACGACCAAAATCTACAGATATAGTAATGCTACTCATGTGAGCACCATATACATCTGTAGCTGCATCTAGTTCATTAGTTCCAGAAGAGCTAATACCATATACATCTGGTGGGAACAAACAAAAATCGACTGTACCATTAGTACCGTCAAAAGTTAAGTCTTGTCGTCTATTGACACCGCCTGTACCTATTGGGGAATCGTTATTGCCGTCAAGTTGACCAGCCATATCAATGTTGTCCCAATCTAAGGTATCATCAGTGTTAGTCAGATGGACGTTGCCAGCTTTCCATAATTTATGATTACCAACCAAAGTACACTCTTCAGTAAAGTTATCATCTAGTGGAAAGGAATAGGTTACTGAACCAATATACATACCAGAACATGCTAGTACTGAATTAGGAACAGTGGTTGATGCAGCACTGGTTTCGGTATCCGGCCAAATACCTAAACCAAATTTACATTTAGCGTTTGAACGTCCAGCTAGTGTTGGCAATACAGCATCTACTGTAGACAAATGAAACATTAAAGGACTACCATCAAGTAGCTTACTTAAAGATACTTCAACATCTGGTAATTCTTCAATATTTTCATAAATTGCTTGCTGCCCAAGCTGGAAAGCTTGAGTCAAGTTATAATTGGTGCTTACAGAAGCATTTTGAAGTCCCTTAACCACTGCATTCGCAGTATCAAAGTCCCAATCGCCGCCGTCGCCTTCAATCATAGCTTGTTGAACAGCATAATAAATGCGTTTATTAGCCATTGTAAAAAAGTCTCCTTTAAAGGATTAAAATCTTTGCTGATGTACATCATTATACACCGTTAGCCTATGAACCGCCTAAAACTATCTCCATCGTCATGCGTACAACACCTTCGAAAAGCTTAGGGTATAATGTATCTATTTCTGAAACGACTGCATTTCGCATATAACACTGATTCCATTGATATCCACCATTTGTAATAGTGTCCACTAGGTCAGTATACATTTTTGTACCAACTAATGCCCCATCCATATCTAGCGGCCATCCACTACCAGCATTAACCAAGTTGGTATCAAACAACCAAATAGCCCTATCAGATTGTTGTCGTATAATATCTACAATATTATTGCGCGAATATCTACTATCTGATACCACATGAAATAACACATCCTGTTGGATAACCAAAGAGCCACTACCCATTTCAAATGCCCTAGACGTACCTCTTGAAACACCCTCAATAATAACAACTGGTAGCTGTACCCTATGTTGTCCACCTATAGACCATTCTCCACTATCAGTTTCAGAGATTTGAACATCATCACTTCTATATGACCTAAACTGTAATTCTCTAAACCATGGCACATCATCTGCTACATAAACTTGTACATTTCTATATGCATGAGTAGTCTTAACTGTTGAGGTAGTTGCAATAGCAGTATCAAATACAATGCGCCCCAATGGATAATTGATTGAATATGACTCAGCAGTAGCTACACCACCAACTGTTGGAGTTCCAACACCGGACGGATTTTGAGTAGCACTATCTACATCAGAATAATTAACACCTGTTTCCCATACCCAGTCTTTGCGCATACCCTGCCAAACCTGTCCATCAGTGTATGATGGGTCTTCAACCATTCTAAGTTGACTAGTATCTCCATCCCATATATCTGCCTGTGTATTAGAGATGTCTACCCAGCCGCCTATTTTTAGCATAGACCAATCAAGATATGACTTAAGATTAACCTCAAGCATATTGATTAACTGGTCATTACCAAAGTGTGTTACACCTTTGAAATCAGTAGCAGTTGTAGTAGACATATGAATCCTTAAAATGCTTTGGCGAATAATTGATTTAATTTATCATTGGCAGATTTGATAGCTCTAGTAGTCCAATTGTTTTCTTCGTTACCTCTATATTGACTAGGTACACTCCATCTACCAGACTTTTTACTTCTCATTATCTTAGTACCAGCACGTCCATGAAAAAGACCACCTTCAACAATAATGTAATCTTTAATAATAATTGCATCACCAGCTAATAATAACCAATGTAACCAATGTAAGTCTTCGCCCTTTTCAGTTATTTGATAAGCTTCTGTTAAACTCATAACATCTCTAAAGTCAGACCTTATAGCTTGAACTGTCAATCCACCAGTAATATTACCACCTACATATTTAAACTTCTTAGTTGTTATCATAATGGTATCAAGCCATTTGTCGAGAATAACACTAAGTTTCCAAACCCCATCTGGAATACCAAAGTGTTCGCGCAAGTCACCACCTACAATAGAGTTATATTCATCTTGATTAGTTAAGGCTACCCTAAGAACAGCGGGAAGATTCTGCTTGATGTATATAGCAGCCTTGGCTAATTTTATATTCAACTCTACTAATAAAGCTTTCATTATCTGCTGTTTAATTTGGGCAGGTGTTTCAAGAAGAGTTACTGTTATTCCTAATGACATATTATGAGCTTCGTTTCCACATGGCTACAACAAAATTACTTGCGCCCAAACCACATGGTTGAGGCTCTCCTATTCTAGTAAATCTTAATTCAACACTAGTTTCAACATCAGTGTCAAAAATAATCTCGTTAGCTCTACGCAACTTATCATATGTAGTTGAAAATTTACTAAGTGTTTGGGCAAACGAATCTTTGGTGTTAGATGATGCAGATGCTACTGATGAACCAATACCACCCAATTTCATCCACAGTTTCATATCCCAAATGACTGCTAAATATACTTCTTCTGTTTGTTCGTCTTGTGTACGACCCTTACCATGACAATATGGACACATTTGACCATTGGGAAATGCTACTGGGCCACCAGCAGTATATCTATTTGAAGACTTACCTCCCATAACATCAAAGTCACAGTTAGGGCAGTCTGTCCACTTAGTTTCACCATAGTATAGGCGACAGGGCACAGTAAGAGCAGTGTCCTCTAAGAGTGCGTCTATAGCATCTTTATGGAGGTCTTTAAAACTAGATGTAATAATACCGTCAAATAAACCCATTATTTTATACCTTCGCTATTATGCATCAGTATCACCCTGATAATAACGTGGGTCGTCAAAACGAGCGTCCCAAGTAGTAGTATAGGTTGCATTACTAATAGTTGTTCCCTTATCAATAGTTTTATACACTCCACCACCTGGACCCTGTGCGTTAACCACTACAGTACCACGTTTTTGTGTACCGCTAGCATTGCCCGCACAATCAAATATATCATTAGCCATTATTAATTATCTCCCGTTATAGTATGTACCGATATTAGAAAGTGATTGTGGGCTAAAGTTATTTCCAACAAATGGACTTAAAATAGCTCTACAAATGTTTCCGCTACCAAAATTATAATCATATCGCATGACCTCGTATGCTGCACAAGGCCCCTTATTTAACAGGTCTTTAAAACCTGGTAGTCTATCTACAGTTTCTAATATAGCCGGACCACATCTTGCCTTAATACCCGCTCGCAGAGCCTCTGTTCTAAATGTAGATTGGTCCATTAAACATGCGGCCTTCATTACCACAAAGTTCATATATGTAGTATCAGAGCCATCCACTGGGTCAGGGGTAATAGAGCAGGAAGAAATACTCACAGTATACGAATTACCATAAGACACATCCATAGGGAATAAATGGGCGGCGACTATGAGCATTTTTTCTAGGCGACCATCTGAGTATGTTGGAGTCTCACCCAGGTCGCTTATAAGAGCCCTTAAAATGGGCACCATTTCATCTTGCCAACTTGCCATATTATTTATCCGATAGTTTGAGAATGCCGTCGCCCTCTATGATTGCGCCGGTGCTTGTTGTTACCTTAACTTCAACTCTATAGCGATTACATGCTGTACCACCGGCAATCCACATTGTCACCGTTTGGGCAACAATAGTGGGACTGGTGATAGTAAGGTCTGTGGTTCCGCCACCTAGCATTTCAGATGTTAGGGTTGTTATTGATGCAATGGTTTCTCCGGTGACCATAAGGTTCTGGAAATTTAAGGTATATTGTCGAACCTCCGAGGGTTGTTTCATTAGTTGCTTGGTAGCTTCTACACTCATGATTGTGTCCTATTATCATTAGATTGAAATTCAATAAATTGTTTTTTTGTATTATGTTTAATACCATATATGCTATGAAATTTGCGATGACAACTATTACATAAAGTAATACCATTATTTATATCTGTACGTTTTTCTTTACACCAATGAAAACCATCTAAATGATGTACAACAATCTTTCTATTACTGTTACATAAAATACATTTATAATTATCTCTTTTCATAGTATTATGAATAAATTCTGGATAACCTTCAATAGAAATGCTCCTATGCTCTTGTGCTTTAAATCTATCTTTTTTGGTTAAATCATGATTATAATTATGGTGGGCTTTGCCATATTTCCAAACTTTATGTTTCAAAGTACATATTTTACATAAACCATATTTTCTTTTAGTCTTGGATAAAATTTCAGTTGTAGTAGCCGTGAATATCATCTGGCATTTTGGACACCTACAATTCCAATAAGTTGCAGCAAATTTTTTGGTTTTTTCCTCATTTTTATCAATAACAATCGCCCCGTCTCCAAATATTACCCCGGTGACATCTTTTCTTTTTCTTATTTTATTCGCACAAATTCTACATCCATTTTGTTGTTTAATAGCATGTGTTCTCAATTTAAAGGTTTGACCACATTTACATTCTGCTAACCACATAGCACAATTAGAATTACCAGAACCTAAATATGCAATAATTACACATCCATCACCAAATTTAGTACCAATTTTATTTTTAGTATGTTTACTCTTGGGAATATATGATTTGGCCATCATTACTTCATCTAACATATTATTGTCCTATCTAATATAGCCCCTTAAGTAGTCGAGCCTTCACTATTCATTGTCCATGTAGATTTGCCAGCAGCAGCCCCGGCCGTGAGTGACATTTTTAACCAAATTCCGCACGCACTACCTGGAGCTATATCAGTACCGGGAACATTCTTATCATCATCACTAAATGCTTCGGAAATTCCAGTTGGCGCAGTATCTAGGCGCGAGGCTACAATTTCATCATCATCTTGAGCATCTTCTAGAGTAAAACTAATAATACCAGTTGGGTCGGCATTTTCTTTAATAATGGCGCTAAGTAAAGCGTTAACAGCATTGGTATTTTTCATAAAGAGTTTTTCATAAAAGTCTCTACTAGAACCACCGGCTGCATCAGCGGACACATCATAGAATGGACGACGCACTTGTAGCACACCAGATTCCATATCTACCATTGTAGTAGTTGTACCATTATCAGTTACATTAACTACACCAGCATGAGCGGCATCACATACGACCTTAAGAATTCTCTCAAAGGTTACAGCCCCAGCTTGAGAATTAACTCCAGCTAAAGTAAAAGCTTCACTAGTAATAACGCCCGTAGATGAGCGACCAGTCACAGTAACAGTTTGAGTAGTATCGGCAGCACTACCGCTAACTACATCAACTGTATCATTTAAAGTATTGGCGAGAGTTGAGTCATCAAACACATAGCGAACCCCTGTGTCAATACCTCCACCTTGAGCAGTAGTATTATCTTCTGCTATTCCGGTTGCGCCATAAACGATTAACTCACTTGCTATAACAGACATATAAGTCTCCTAATTATTTGAACATTACCTAGATGGTAAGGTCCATGTAGTATTTCTTGTTAGTAAGGTCCATGTTAAACCAGGTATAGTAGAATTGAATCCATACATCCAGTCTAATAGTAATATACACGAAATGGCTAGGTTTAGATGGTTATCAAAGGGAATAGTATCGCTTTGAGAAATATCCGCCAGCCAACTTAAATTAAATGTATCCGTAGCACTAATAGATGTATAAGCTGCCCCACCCCATCCCAATAATAAATCTTGATTAATGCCCAATTTTGCTAAGTATGCTAAGTTGACCACTTTTTCACTGCTCAAATTAGTACGCCAATCATAGTTAATAATGTCATTTGTAGATAATTCGCTTCTTAATGAGATTGGAATGATGCTCGTCGGGGATAAACCACGTAACCATGATAATGGTACAGTGGTAGAACTTGGGATTAAGTTTAGTATCCAAGACAGTGGCATAGTATTAGAAGTGGCTAAACTACCTCTCCAATCCAATGGAACAATACTTTCAACATCTAGATTATTTTTCCACCCTAGCAATAAGATGTCTAAAGCACTTACTGAAATGTTGGTTGCTTGCCATCCCAATGTAAATATATTTGATAAGGCCAAACTTTGTAACCATGATAACGATGTTATATTTGATAATGCTAAACCCTGTAACCACGATATGGGTATCTCACCAGATAATACCAAAGCCCCCAAATATGATAATGGTGTTATGTTTTCTCTGCTCAAATTAGTACGCCAACCATAATTGACAATATCATTTGTAGATAATTCACCCCTTAGTGAGATTGGAATGATGCTCGTTGGGGATAAGCCGTGTAACCATGATAGTGGTAATTGATGAGAACCAGATATTCCACCTAACCAAGACGATGGTAATTCAGAAGATGTAGCTAATTGGGTTAACCATTCTAAAGTTAATATACTTGAGGCAGTTATAGGTGTAGTGCTACCATCACCCTTCCAGCCTAAGTTCAGAATATCTAAAGAAGAAATTCCTTGTAACCAATCTGGATTAGTTATTGTACCACTAGAGATTTTTTGTAACCATTCTAAGTTTAGTATTTGAGACCTGAGTAGGTTTAGTCTCCAGTCTAAGTTTAAGATACTAGGTAAAGATAAACCTGTTAACCACGATGATGGTAATGTACTAGAATTAGATATATTTTGTAACCATGACAAAGCTAATATTTTAGATGTTACTAGGTTTAACCTCCAGTCTAGGTCTAAAATATTTGATGGAGATAAATTAACTAATGAATCAATGTTAATAATACTAGATTGTGACAAACCTTGCAACCACGTTAATGCTAGTATTTGAGATTTGACTAAATTAAGCCTCCAGTCTAAGTTTAAAGCACTTGATAAAGACAAATTAACCTGTGGGTCAATATCAATAATATCAGATTTAGATAGACCTTGTAACCATGACAAAGCTAATATTTTAGACGTTGCTAATTTTAATCTCCAATCTAAATCAACAACATCAGATTTAGACAAACCTTGTAACCATTCTAAAGGTAACAATTGAGATTTAACAAGATTTAATTGCCAGTCTTCATTTAAGATATTATCTAATGATAATTGGGTCTTCCAAGAAACATTTATAATAACCCCAGGTGATATGGTAGAATTCCAATCTACATTCATAACACCTAAGTTGGCTATTACTCCACACCATGAAATTGGTATTGTACTACTTTGAGCAGCAGTGTACGCAGCAAAAGTTATAAAATCACGCTTGCGTCTTGGATAACTTTCTTTTAGAATTGTGCGAGGATATATTCTACCCAGTCTATGGTAACCCATAGCACCGGTAACACTACACTGTCTGTTTTTTTTACCCGATATTACAATAACAGTAGCGGTGCCGGTCAGGCCACTCGGCACCGCCCCCACGGTAGCCGTGCCGGCATAGGTGACTGGGGCATATTCGCCAGTTATGCCGTCAGCACGAGCCCAGCACAAGCCAACCGTGCCTTTTACAACGCTGATGTACCAGCCTCCGAAAATTGAGAAAATCCAGTACGCCCCATCTCCCCGCTCGTATGCCGTCTTGCCGTTGTACGTGCCGTTCGCAGTATAGGTACCCGTGGCGTCGGGGTCTAGGGTTCCGGTGACGCGATAGGCAGACACAATTAACCTCCTATTTCTCTAAATACGACCTGCATATTTAAAGTGTGCGATGCACTTGGTGCAGTAAGAAGTCTAAGTCCTACCGCTCCACTTGGACTAATAACTGGGCGCTCTTCGGGAATTGGGTCATAGCGATAACCAGCTAGGTTATTGAAACCTTGTTGGTCAAAGGCTAAAGTATCATAAGTATCGGGCTCAGTTTCTAAGTGGGCGGTTGCGGTAACCGTACTAGCCACATCGCCGTTTTCATGTTTTTGGGGCGTGACTTCAGTACCACTGGGGGCACCAATAGAATTAACACGATATAGTCCACAGTGAAGTTGTTCACTGGTATCTACATCTTGATTTGTTATTGATGCGCCAAGAATCTCCAAAGCCATATCTGATGGTACTTCTAGTAACATCAAAGTTTCTACACCTGTAACGGCGATATCATGTTCAGCCGTATATACACCTCTCATTATTTATCTCCGATATATTGATTTACGTCTTTTTTGAAAAATAGCAATCAGGTAGGCAGGAGCCACCGCCGCCACCGTGTACGTCGCGTAGATCGACCAGAGATTGGTACTATCGGCACTCCAACCCCATCCGGGGAAGGTACTGGGAAACGAGTAGCCGCAGGGGTATGTCGCTGTTGCGGACCGCCCCCACTTCCGTGAGGCTCCGCCCGTGTCATAGCCAATCCCGATCGCAGGCCATTCGTGGTTGAATCCCAGGTAATGCGTGCCCGGGCTAAATGCACCACCGCTCTCGATGTTCTGTGTCCACAAACTTACGTAATTGATAATTACTTCCCACTCGTTAGATTGCCCCTTGAGAGCATCTGGCGTGGTAGAGGTACCATCATAGCAGCAGAAACGTCCCGCGATTGTTGAATCACTGTCTCGGCCCATGTAGGCGGACAAACTGGTTATCGTTCCACCTACGCCAACATCACCGATGCAAAACAGCCAGACATAATTTCTTGTCAGGTTGCCATATTTGGACGCACCATGCGACGTGTACCCGAACGTCGGATCGACGACGACCGGGTACGCCGACTTGGCCAGCGTCTTGAGCCACTTAACTAGCCCCGGCACCACGACCAGCCGCCCAAAGTGCCCGTGCTGCTGAACCTGGAGCCTAAACCACTTCACCTCGCCGGCTGCCGTCTCGGCCCTGGCCGCCGGGATGTGCCCGATCTTGCAGCCCGTCCCGTCGAATACGGCGTAGCTGCCAACACACCAATCGGGGCGGACGCAGCCCTTGGCGACCTCCTCCGCGGTCAAGGCCGGCTGATAGTGAAGTTGGCAGCCGGCCGGCAGTTCCAGTTGTGAGCGGTACTGGCCGAACTTCGGTACGCCGTCGAAAATCACCGTCTCTTTGAACCCGCCGCCCTCGGACGGGAAGCCGGGATAAAGCTTTTCGATGTCGGTCGCGTGCTCCCATTGCAAGAGCGTCTTGGTGTCCAGGGCGAACTCCCGACCACGGTCCAGCGGCCGATTGTGCGTCAAGCTGCCGTCGACGAACCGCTTCGTAACCGGCACACCCCAGCAATCCAACAGTGCCGTAGGTGTAGAGGCGATGCGGTCGATGGTCCGCGTGGACCACCGTTTCGACTCCCATCGTGCTGTCGTGCAAAACGCCATTAGGCTGCCATTGGGTCTTTGAAAAACGGGCCGCCGCCGCCGAGGCCGTTGAGGCTGCCGCTTTGGCGGAAGAGTCCGCCTGCCACCGGCCCCGCCACCTTCGGCGTCAGCGCGTCGAGCTTGTCCACGAGGGCATCGGCATCTTTGAGCCTCGCCCGCTCTTGTGTCAGGTCTCTTGGCATTTCCCTATCCTTTCATTGCTGCGAATACCACGCGGGTGTTGTACATCCGCACCTGTTTTTCGTCGACAGTCGGCTCGATGATGGTTTGAATTTGATTTGCCATAAGAATTTCCTTGTATTAAAAAAAACATTATTGAGAATGTGGGATATATTTGTTAACATACTATAATACACTAAATTAAAGTTTTTCTACTCTAAGTCAATAGTGGTCCTATACCTCAAAGCAATATTTCGCCTGTCCGCAATCCCAAATCTTAACTAGACCCTTATCGTAACCAGTATTACTGGGAAATTTACTTCTGTGAAATACCTCATATTGTCCATTTGTCCACTTAAAACTAGGATGTTCTCCAACATACTTAAAACCCAAGTTGGTAAGATATGACCCATTTCCATACCTTAAGTCTATAAAAGTTGTTATAGATGTAGGCTTTAACTGTCCCACAGCATATTTTAGCAACCTAGAAAATCCTCCACGCACACTACAATTTAATAGTGGGCAAAAGCGAGAAATCTCATATGTAGAATCTTCAACACAACACACCCTCATCAAACATACGATTTCATCATTAAGTATTAATGCGTAGGATGTACCCCTACCATTACCCATTAAATGATTCTTCTGTAAGAAATCCTTAGAAGTAGTCTTGTCCACCGTTTGAATTTTACATTCTCTAGCGTTTAACTTGCGCGCACCACCAAACTTATTAGATATGATAGACTTTACAATATCAAATTTATTATTGATTTCATCCTCTCTGAAAAATAGCGGAGTATATTCATTTTTAATATAAAGTTTGCGTTTGTTAACATGATAATTGTTATCTTTCACTACTGCATCTGAATGCCAATAAAGACCATCACACTCTATGATTAAGTTATGAGAGGGAATAAAGAAGTCTGCAATTTTTCCTTCTACACGAAATTGTTTTTGATATGGGATAGATAAGGTGTTGAACCATTCTCGCATAGTTACCTCTAAAGAACTTTCTTGTGGAGTTAATGTAATAGCTTTTTCTATACCATATTTAACTACCAAAGTATAAAAATGAGAGCGCGAAAACCCAACCTGCTCAGCAATAGTAGGATATGTTTGGTCTTTATATAGTTTGACATCTCCGTTTGCAATTCTTGTTAAAAGCCCTTTATGCACTGCATCCTTAGCAACATTAGATATCTTCATATGATGAGTAACTCCACGCTTTTGAATATGGGTTGCGCGGATTTTGGCCTTTATCCCTTCATCCTGAAAGGCGTTATCTACGCCAAATTTAGTTTGACACCCATCTTTCATAAGCTCTTTTCCTGCATCACTTTGAGAAGCATAAGCAGTACCAAATCGCTCTTTACAAGTCTCCATTCTTTTTTGTTTAACATCTTCTAAGAGAGAGGGGTTATCTACGCCATATTTATCAATAAATACTTGTTTTTGATGTTCCTTTACATCGTCGTTTTGTATAGCATGTTCACAACCATATTTTTTTAGATTGGTTTGTTTAACTTGCTCTTTAAATTCATCTGATTGGAGACGGTCTATATTAGCATCTCTAATCTTATCTTTTACATCCTTTAACTGAGATACATTTTTCACTCCGTACTTAGCCATATTTACATCCGACATCTTTTCATAGCGACAAGCTTTACAAGAATCCTTATCAACCAGGACATTTGATTTAGTTCGTCGTTTTGGAGTCGTGTCATAAATCCTATCACAATAATCACACTGAACTTTAACCTTTTTATTTGAGCCACTACTTAAGCTTGCAGGATAATAACTATAGGTCTCTAAAGTTTGTTGTACTAATAACATATTAAACCCCTAAAAAAGAAATATTAGAATACATAAATAATTATGGTACGATACCGTGTTCGGTGTATCCGATTTATCCCTTTTTGACAAAAAAATAACCGGAAGATTGCTTCCGGTTATTCTTGTTTATTAGTAACTTAAATTACTTATAAGGAACCTAGGATGGCTCTTCGGTTGTCTAATACTGCGAACCCTTGTTCAGACCATCCGTAAACGCCAGCCCGCTTCTGGCGATGCAATGCATCATCAGGGAACACACTTGGCTGTTCACGTAGGGGCATAACGAAAGAGTCACGACGGTCTAGGTCTAAACCAACTACTAGTTCAACGTCGCCAGTTGGCATAGTGCCAGATAGTTCGTTGTCGTAGAATAGCTGATATTCTTGACCTTCACCTAGTTCATCTAGGTCGTGTAGATTTACACCAAAGATACGAGAAAGTGCATTATCACCTTCTGCAATCATAATTTGTCTACGGGTTACATCATCAACTTGGTCAACATTCCAGTTACGGATGTCTTCCATAGCTTCTGGGGACAAGTACAGGTCGGTTAGTTTGCCGCGGTTTACAGAAGTGGAGTTACCACCACCGTTACGACGCATAACAACCTTTAGAAGAGATACTAGTCTCTTGGTAAATTGTCCAGCAGCAGCATCACTGTCGGTAACCACTACGTTACGGTCATAAGCTGCGGATAGAAGGGTATGCCAACCGTCATCGTTCAATTTCTTGACGAATCCAGCTTGGTATACTTCCATGGCGCGACCAATGATATCCCAACGTGCATCGCGGGCGTACTTCAGATTCCAATCAATTGCGTTACCACAATCGTAAGTAGGAACCATGACGTAATCACCTTCAACACTACGCTGTGGAATGTAACCATGATTAGGAATAGTATATGCTACGTGGTCTTTTTCCGTTCCTGGTGCCAATAGGTCCAGAGGAAATTCAGGTGTTGCACTCTGAGCTAGTTTAATTACCTCAAAGATACCATCTAGAATATCCCCATTCAGGACGCCTTGACGTAGAGGTAGTTCTAGAGCCTTAGCTAGTTCGACTAGCGCAGCTAAAGATTCCTCTTTTTTGTATGAACCGGAAGCTACAAGAATCTGAGTTTCTTTTTTGCCTGGTTCAAACGCTTTTGTCTTAGCCATTATTTATTTACTCCGATTATAGGGGGATATTAATTGCTACTTTAGCATAGCCATCACTGTCTGCACCAGATAGGAACTTGCCTACCTGATAGTATCCACCGGTGACTGTTAGTTCACCAGATGTGGAATAATACGCAGGGCTGCCAGCCACAGGGGTCTGACCACTCACAATGGAATCGGTAACTACCCAACCATCTACTAGAAGTGTTACCTTGCCACCTAACTGGATTTCATCCTTGTGCCAATTAATATGTTGGCGAGTTAGGTCTAGGTTAACAACGTCGTTCAATAGCAAGCCAGCAGGTACACCATCGCCTGTACCAGTAGGAACCTTAACAGTAGCATTAGCGTCATCCATAGCAGCACCGACACCTGTGGTGTCTGTATCATGGGTAACGATAATACCTCTGGTAGCAGTTTCGTTCATGAAGAAACTGATTTCGCTTCCTATACCAATTTTACGGTCTGGTTTTAAAGCCATTAGTTATTGTCTCCTTTAGAGATTATTCTTCAGATGAATCCGCAGATTTCATCTTTTTACCTAAACGATGTGATACAAATGCAGCTAATGCCTGACGAGTTTCAACTAGTTCATCTGCTTCAGTATCTACAGCAGCAGCACCAGCACCTTCGACATCATCAGTTTCTACATTTTCTAAAGTGTCAGTAGAAGCATTGCTATCATTTTTATCTGTTTCCTTATCGGAAATCACAGACTCGGCAGCTTTTGCTTCCTTATCTTTCTTTGCTTTCTTTGTTTTCTCATCATCTTCGCTTGGTTTCTTAGCAGCATTAATAAGTTCAGTAGCCAGAACTTCAAATTGCTCATCAGTTAAATTACTGAATGTTTCAACCTTAGATTCTGCCTCACTCTTATCAATATCGCCATCAACCAATGTAGAGATGCGACTCGCACGAACTTTCTGAGCTTCAACATCAGCTACTTCTTGAGTCAAGCCGGCGTTAGCCTTAGTTAACTCTTCGATTTTAGCTTCTAGTTGTGTAATCTTTTCGCTGAGTTGAGCGACTTGCTCACTATCAGCTTGAGCCTTTTCACCAGCGGTCTTTACTGCGACTTCTAGAGTATCAATCTTGGTTTCATACTGGGCAATTCCAGCACTAGTAACCTTCTTCTCTAGTTCGGTCTTAGCGTCCGACACGGCTTGCAAAGCCTCTTTAGTTTCAGATAGCTGTGACTTTAGAAGTTCAATTTCTGAACTCATATTATTAGTCTCCTCTTGGGATTTTTCTAAATTAGCAGCAACAAGCTGCTCGTTATTTAAGTATACACCAGCACTATCTTTAAGCGAGGTTTCATAGACGGCAGTTTTAAAATTGACCGATTTTACGCTACCCTTACTGAATATTATACTATCTGGATTAGCAGGTTCATCAACGTACCCCTTACCAGAAAACACAAAATTCCGCAAATATCTACATACTCGCTTGTCGTTATATACACCCGAACCTCCATAGACTCTAAGATGTTTGGTTAAAAATGCAGTTGTTGCATTTCTAGTTATCACTTCTAACTTATTGTCACTGTCAATCATGGCATAGTCAAACATTGCAAATAGGCATTCCATACTTACATATTTCTTACCTGCCTCAATCTCTTCAATTAAAGTATCCACCTGTTCTTGAAGTTCATCCTTACTCCAATTGGTGTAGATTACCGAAGCATTACACACATGAAATAAGTCTGGTAAATCTTCAACTGTATCAATAGAGGATTCATCTAACACCTCTCCAGCGTCATCAATAATCCAACTACGAACCATATGACCAACGATTCGTTCTTCGTTATGGTCTAGATTATCTGGCTTATTAACAGGCGTACTTCTAGCCTGATAAGTATCCCATTGAGGAAACATATCATCATTGAGATTGCAAATGGTACTAGCTAGTAATGATTCGGTGGGATACAAATCTTGGATGGTTAAAGAAGAGGCGCTGGACGCAACGATACCATCAATAACCTTTTGATGTTTCTTTGGGTCAGCGGGTTTTAGCTGTGTAACATATGAAATTGACCTATTAGCTCTAATCTTGTTGGCCAATCCCTCTATGTCAGCTTCGGCTTTAAAAATAGGAATATCAAGCATTGTTAGCTCCATAAATTAATACACCACTATTAAGATTTACTTGGTAAAAGCGCCTTGGCTAGACTCTCAGAAAGCTCTTGTTGCTTTGCCGGGTCATTAGACACCTCACGAAAACCACCTAGATTTTCTACAATTTGCGAAGCCACAGCTTTCACTTGTTCATCCCATACTTCACCATCTTTTGAAGCCATAGTACGAATAACTGTAACAGTATCATCTTTTTCATTACGGGTCACTTGAGAAACCTCAAGAGAAAATTTACCATCATCATCCCACTTGGGATATACATAAATACCAGATACATCTTCTAAGACAGTTGCACCCATCTTAACCGACATAGTCTTTTCGGTGGTATCATAATTAATTGTTATTTTCATATTCATCTCCTGATAAGTGTATACAAACACTTGTCTGAACTTTTCTAAGTTCATCTAAGGTTAGTTTTCTGTCCATTTGACTAGCTATCTCACCTGACCACTCCTTACACAAAGCAACTGCCTGTTGGCTTACAGGTAATTGTAGAGCAGCAGAAATAGTAGTCTCGCTTACTTCACTCAATGGTTCAATATTACATAAAACACCAAATTTAACATTTTCAGCCATTCCCAACTGCTTGGCGGTTAGACTGCGCATATTCTTTTTTTGGTAATGCTCAATAAAGCCTTCATTCAATACCTCTGAAATTGCTGATTGCGCAAAATCTGCCCAAATCTCCATTACAGCTTTAGACTTAGGGGTAAATGTCTTCTTCTTGCGCGGCGTAGAGTCTTTCTTATTCTTGGGGCGACCCTGTCCAGGGGCACCTTTCTTCTTAGTCGTGGTAGTACCACCTGGCGGCACCTTCATTTTTAGTGCTGGTTGTTCGCCGGATGGCTTGGGGTCTAACTTTAAACCTACTTGACCTGGAGTAACAGCGCCGGTTTGTAAAGCAACTTTCTTGAGTGCCAACATAAACTGAGGGTCATAGAATGCGCCAGCTTTAGGAGGCAAGGAACCATTCTCACGACCTCTATGTTCTCTTCTAATTCTAATGTTTTCCATTTCTTCATCATGTCCAAAGTAACGTTGAAACAACTCGTCAGAAATTAGATTGCGGTCTACCATTTGAATTAACAATGCTTTTTCGGCAGCCTCATCACCTAGAGAGGTCCAAGTAAATTCTAACCTAGCCGGAAAACGAAAACCCATAGCTTCTTGAACTAATTTGAATTCGTTATTCCAGAACTCTTCTAATACTTCACGACCATACTCTAGGCGCTGTACTAAGGTTTTGATAGAAATAAAGTTGTTGGTTGTGCCAGCAGCGCCAAATGTACCAGTAAGAGTTGGGGGAATACCTAGACCAGCATAGATATTATTAAGAGTAGGCTTGTACTTGTCTTCACCTAAGAATTGATGGACGGTAGTTTTACTTTCTACTAATTCAATATCTGGACCCCATATTAGGTCCATAGTACCAGCACCCATATGGTTTTCAAGAATCTCACCTAGGCGAGCAGCAGCAGTTCTAGTAGGGGCAATTTTATGTTCCAAACTACCTAACTTGAAAATACGAATGTTAGATATTGCACCATCTAAAGCTGCCGTATCAGCCAACTTGAGTTTCTGTAAAAGGTTAATATCTTCCATGATAGAATAAATCATGGGATTAGCCCAAGTTTGCCAGTCATCTTTTTTGTAATGATAAACGATGGTTTTATCTGGTGGTAATAAAACAGGTTTATTAGTTCGAGCGGCCTCTTTGATTTCAGGTGGTAATTCTTTAACTAATTCTATTTCTTCTGGTGTTTGAGGATTGGTAATCATCCTACGTAAATGAGCTGGTATAATTAAAGAATATAAACTTTTACCAACAAAAGAAGATAGTTCCTTACCAACTACATCTATTGTAATAGGATTGAGGAATGTATACCTCCAAGGAATTTCTCTTTTATGAACTACATCTTTGACCATCTTAGTATCAGGTTTAGCCTGAGCCTTCTTGGTCATTTCTGTTTGGTCTTTAACGCTAATACGCGCAGTTTGCTTACGTATTACAACATTTCCTAAGCGATACAAATGATTCAAAAATCTTTCTGAACGTTCTTTCCCATGTACCTTCTTCCACCAACTACGCATAAAGCGTTGGATTTTAGGATTAGGATGAACAACACGTACTCCTTGGCAGGCAAAATCTCCCATTAAATCAATAATATTCTTTATTAAACCGACCTTTTGATATGACCTATCAGACATGAACATAATAGCTTTATGGTCACCAATCTGAGGAATAGCCTCATTGGGTCTAAAAGCATCATAACCATCACGACCTAGTCCTGGTCTACTAGATACATTAGTAGCTAAATCAGAATAGTCTTGTCCGTATGGGGCACTATAATAACCGTTGTATGAACCAACCGCTTTACCCATTTCGACAAAAGCCTTATCTCGTTGAACAGCACTACCAGCCCACGAAATAAACATAGGACCATCATCATGGGATGCTTCTGGCACCCCTTTGATTTCAGCAGCACTTCTACGTCTCTTAGCCATAATAAAGTATACCTTTGTTATAATAGAATTCAGTATAACTACAATACTATTGTAATAGCATTGTGTAATACTATACACCAACCGTTATTTTTTACGCACAGCGAACCCAGAAAAAGTATCTGTTCCCTTAGTAAACCATTCTGGGCCATTATACATACGCTCTCCCTCTTTGGGTGGACCCATCTGACCAACAAAACCCCCAATAGCCTCATACTCTATAACTGGTAAACGACGTTGAATTTGACGAGCTACCATATTTGCAATCACCAGCGCAGAATAACGGTCTTTACGTAAGTGGCCCTTTCTACCCGTTTCGGTTTTAACCTCTGGGGTGTCCCAACGGTCTCGACCTTGTGTGCCAGTACCGGTTCTAGTCATAACAATTGTAGTTAATTCATTCTTCAGTTCTTCTATTTCTAACACAGCATCTTCTAATGAATCATATATAGTCAATTCCTTACCATGTTTTTTACGAAATGCATCAACCCTCTCTCCATCATCAATAGCGGATAACTCTAAGGTAACAGGGTCAAACTGAGGAAACAATAATACCTTATCTTCCATATCTTTACGTAAACCATGGTTTGCCTCACTGGTCCAATCAAACTTAGCAAATTGTACTAAATCTACTATGTGAGAACCTGGTAAATCATCAGTATCTTTTTCCTTATCAGGGTCAATAATGGGCCACAGAGAAATTTCACCCGGATGTATTTTATCTGGGTCATGTAGTGCTTCCATAACAGCAATACCACCGCCCTGGGCATCCATACCTATTGAAGCACCCTTCGGGTGTCCTATAGCAGGAGGAAATACAACCATTAAGTCTCTAATCTTGCGCGCACAAAAACCGTAGAAATCAGCAGTTTCAGTAAGCCCTGCTCTTTGGCGCTTTTTGAAATCACCTCGGTTTGTGGTCCAACAATAAACCACACGTTGATGTTCGGGGTGAATTTCTAGAACGACAATAGAAAAATTATCAGCTTCAGAGGCGGGGTCTATACCATAAGCATATTGTGCCGTAGGATTACCGCGAGTCATAGTGTTATATGGTTGATTGCACCATACAGGGAAATGGCCCGAGTTAATGTTTTTTTCGACAGCAACACATGACTCAATCAGAGACCTCTTAAAGAATCCATCACTATCAGCAGTAAAACAATTATGGGTAGTAGCATTAAGGGTTGAATATGAACTATCCTCTTCAACTTCTAGGTTATATACTAAACCATCATAATCTATTTCTTCTTTTTCTAAAATTGGCAAAATAGTCATATTATTAATATTGCGAATAAAACCACATCCAATATCAATATGTATTTTCTTATAAAATTCAGCTAAAAATTTACGATGATTATTTCCAGACATAGTTAAGCTAACAGTACCATCTGCTTTATCTAATAATGAAGAAGAAATTTCAAAATAAGATAATCCAATTCTAATTTGATTCAACAAACTTTGATTAATACAATGGGCATCAGAACAATCTTTATCATAACTAATATAACCATCACCATTCCAATACCCTTCAATAATACCCTTAAGACATTCTTCATTAGCAAACATTATATTATGTTTAATTAACTTATCATGAGATATCCCAGGACAAATATGTTTCATAATTTCCGCAACCAGTCTACTATTAACACATATCTCAACAGTATTTTTTTTCTTAACATATCTTTTACCCTGAAAACCAAAAACTTTTTGAATAGCTTGTAATAACTGTTTTTGATACTCTGTATCTTTATGTTCATCTAATGCAAAACTAACTTGTCTGCCATCAGCTCCTACACTGCCCTCTGCTGCATAGTAACCAATAATCAAACCAAAATTATAATCTAGCGAAACCGTTTTTATAATTGAGGTCTTTGGTTTCCTGTTGTCATTTTCAATATAGGATATAGCCGTTTGCCCTATACCAAACTCTTTGGATAATGAGACTTGGGTTCGACTACCCTGTCTTATATACCGTTGTTGTTCTAAATTTATTTTAGACTGAGAACTTTGAGGATAAATGTATTTTTCATCTAAGGTTTCTAAGTAATTAGTACATACATCTTCTATATTAAGTATATTTATGTTTGCTAATTCATTTAAGTTAGTTAAACATGTTTGTTCTTTTAGTGGTTCAAATAGATTGTTACCATACCAGAACGGATGGTCTACTGTTATCCCAATTTGTTTACTATAACCAAAAGTTTTATATTGATATATTTTACCCACATAATGTCTATATGTTCTTTTAGTAACTGGTCTAAAACGACCTTGGTGTGTAAGCACTAAATCACCAAGCTGTACATTTTGAATAAACTTAACACCATTATTAGTAGTGATACTAGTGTTTTTACATTCGCACGCCCCATATTCCATTTGGTAAATACCACTATGTACTGTAGCCCTAGCTCTAGCCACAACTTTGTCATCCATGAAGCCTTGAGGGATTAATTTGTAAGGTATGCGAATAACACAGTAGTCTGAACTGTGAAAGTGTTCACCCATTTCATCTACAGTAAAACCCTGTTCTCTTAATGCTGTAGCATTATTCTCAGCCCTAACAAAAGCGCAATATCTTTTCCAATAATCGGCATAGTGTTTAAAATCATAATCGGCAGTACCAGAAATAATAATTTGGTTTCCATGCTTAGTTTGAAAGTCTGTTTCTTGTATCTCTGTCCATGTACCAACTCTCTTGCGGTGCTCTCTACTAGCAAATGCTTTTACATTATCAATAGGGTCTGCGGACACAGCGGCGAAACCCTGAACAACAGTTTCGTAAATAGAGGGAGGAATAGAACCAAATTCGTCAGCAATAATGATAGTAGCACGCAAACCACGAATCTTAGAACCATCACCAAGAGGTACGGCAATTGTCCAATTTTCATTAACGCGCATAGTACAACGGTCAGTGTCTTTACGAGGGCCACTTTCGCTATCAACTAAGTCTCTATAGATAGGAGCATTGCGCCACAACGTTTCCATGTATTCAAAGATAACCTTAGATTGACGGAAGGCCGCACCAACAATAACAATTTTACAACCAGCTCCACCAGACAAAGCGCTGGGAGTTAATATCATTCTTAACATACAATATACAGCCATTAACCACGATTTACCAAAACCACGACTTGCCACGAACATTGGGAAGGGACGAGTCCACATTTTATACAACACCACAGCTTGTTCGGGTAGCAATTCAATGTTCAAGAGTATCTTACATGCAAATGACAGATACCATGGGTTGCGCATCAACTTTAATTCATAGTACCCAGGTGGTTTATGAATCCAGTCTTTTGGTCTCTTTAACGGATTTTTAAGAGTGCGGCGTCTATGTTTTTTTAAATCTAGGTCTAACCATGCCCTAGATTGGTCTTCTAAATATTGTTTATATTGATTATCCATATTTCTCAGCAACTCTTTTCATAATACTAGTAGCTATACTAACTGCGTTTATTGTAGTACCAGCTAAAATAATTGGTATTCTATCATTAATCATAATTTCCGACATTCTTTTATGTATATACGGACCCTTCACCTTTAGTTTTCTCCACATCTTTTTAGGCACACCAGAACCCATAGGATAAGCATTGATTTCTTCTAAGCCAAATTCAAAGATGAGAAACGCATATGGAAACTGTGCCATCCTTTTAAGCTCTCTCTCAAAGCGTGCTTCAGTAGCATTGGTAGCAAATTCTGCTACATTTCTTTTGCGCTCAATACATAACTCATCTTCTAAACCCTCTATAGTATAATCCCCGGTAGGTAATTTATGACGAATAGTACGCGCTACAGCCACACTTGTAAATTGCCACGGAAGCTGTTCTTTGGTATCAATAATAACATTAAACATTAGGTAGTTCCTACAATAGTAATTAAAAGAGGTGCATATGTTTCTTCTGCACCAGTAACCTGTTTGTGATGTGCCCAACATAGCGTAACCCCATTATTTACGTCATAGCGCAAGAATGGATTACTTGACCATTTTTGAATATGATGCGCAGATAATCTACGCTTACATTTACATCCAGGCCACCTACATTGATATTTATCCCTTTTATAAACCGCCGTACGCCACTGTTTATACTGTGGGTCCAATGTTTGCTCAGGGCGATTTGGGTTAAACCAAAATTTCTTTTTATATCTTCTTCGCATGTTCTATATCGCTAAATACCATTCTTTTAACTAAATCTTTAAAGTTAACAGTGGGTTCCCAGCCTAATCTCTTTTTAGCTTTAGCAGCATAACCGCATAAATATTGCACATCAGAAGGACGATAAAATTTAGGGTCTATAACAACTAAATTTTTCCAATCATCTATATGGGCTAATTTAAAAGCTAAATCTAAGAACTCTCTAATTGTATGTACTTTACCAGTAGCAACAACATAGTCACCTGGTTCATCAGCATTAACCATCATCCACATCATACGAACATAATCTTCAGCGTGGCCCCAGTCTCTAGCAGCCTCTATATTACCTAGTCTTAGTTTTAAAAATGAATGTTCTTTTCCATGATATTTAAGATTGAGTGTATAAATTTCGTTTTCATTAGGTATTAACCTAGACTTGTCAATATGGAAATAATTACACCATGCTACAAATTCCCCAATCCACTTAGTAATCTTACGTGTTATAAAATTCTCACCACGACGCTCACTTTCATGATTAAATAGAATACCTGCGGATGCATGTATACCATATGCATTACGATACATGCTAACTAAATGGTGGGCCGCAGTTTTAGCAATAGCATAAGGAGAAGTCGGCATTAATGGAACAGTTTCATCTTGATAAGCTGTGTTTATATCAACACCTTGTACATCTCGTTTAAAATTATTTCCAAACATCTCCGAGGTTGACGCTTGATAAAAATGCGTATCAGGACTACACACTCGAATTGCCTCTAGGATATTTAGAACACCACCAGCACACACATCTAATGTATAACAAGGCTGTTGAAAACTAGTACCTACGTGTGATTGTGCCGCAAGATTATAACATTCATCGGGTTTATATTCAGAAATTATACCTGTTACGGATGGCATATCTGTGACATCACCCTGAACTAACGTAAAGTTGTCATTGGACAACACATTCAATAATCTCTCTGTGTTATTAACACTTGAACGCCTTGCAACCCCTATAACCTTATATCCTTTCCATAATAAGAGTTCACTTAAATACGAACCATCTTGTCCGGTAACTCCAAAAATTACTGCATTCCTCATGATATCATCCTTTTAAGCGTGTCGTGTTTTAGTAGGGTCATTAATTGATTTACCTGGGTTGGGAATAAATACTCCGGTTCTACTACCAGGAATTGATTTGAGTGGTTGAGTAGGCACAACTGAATGATTACGTTGTGTTGGACCAGCTATCACTGGGACATTCTTACCATGCGCACGCGAAACATTATGGACGTTTCTAACTGCTTTAACAGTTTCATCAGATAAACTCTTATCATATGCATCTGGTTTAGCAGGAGAAGATATAGGTTTCATTGGTCTTGCTTCAACAATAGACTTTACGGGTACTTCTTCGTCTACAGCAAAACCTTTTAGGGGTGCTGTATACTTTGCTAATGCCGCTAGTTCTTTTTCTTTTCTTAATAGGGTTTCCTTTAATCTATTTGCTGCATCTTGCATAATACCATCGTCATCAGATGGTACTGATTGTAAACTCTCTTCTTTATTCGTCTTATTCATCTTGTAAATACTCCACATCTAGTAAGGGTTGGTCTACTTTTCCGTCTTCATACTCGTGAAACTCTGCTAATTTTTTAGCTTTCTGTTCTGCCGCAATCTTAAAGAGTTCAGCTTCTTCTCCCATGTCTGAGCGCCTCTCTTCGTCTTCTAACATTCTCAATAATCCTTGCCAGCTAGTCTTACTATCTTCGACCCTTTTAATACGGTCATCTCTACTAGCTTTAAGCGCCTTGGTAAGGTATTTAGATACATCTGATAATTTAGCATATTCAGTAGTGTATGCCATTACGGATGCGCGAGATGCAGCAATCTGAGTGGATAAATTAGCCATCAAATCTTTATCTCTATCTCCAGGCTTTGCTTTATACTCTTTATCAAGCTGTTGTTGTAAGTCTTCAGCGCCCATTTGATTTTGTCGTCTATCTCTCATGGCGCGATTCATAGAGATTTCTATGGTAAGATATTGTTTGAGTTGCATCTCTTCAGATGGAAGCATATCTTCCTTAAACTGCAACTGCATATCAGTCCACTGTTCTTCAAAATATCTCAATTCTGTATCAGTAAATTGTTGTTCAACAATAGGCCAATATTTCTTTTCGTGTAACGTTTGCTTTAAACGTATACGAGTAGCGCTTGCCTCCTGGTCTATTTGAGGGCGCAAACTCTTTAATTTTACAAATTTAGCAATTGTTTCAACTGTTCTATTAAGTTGCTGGGCTATGTCCTCATCAGACATTTCAGCAACATTACGTCGAATAAAGTTAATGTCGTTGTTACTAAATTTCCCACGCTTCTTTGGCATTGATACCTGCCTCCTCTAATATAACTAATATCGCTTGTTGTAATTTGATTCTATGATTTTTTGGTATGTGAACATCTTTTTTACACAGTAACCAATCTTTACGTAAAGTCACAGGTAGTTTTTCATCTATAATATCTATCAACTCTTTATACATAAGTGTCTTAACAATATTATCGAAGTGTTTGGTTGATGATTCTTCCTCATCATTGATGCCCGATAAATCCAATGGTTTCATTAGGTTCTTTTTAGCATCATTGCGCCTAACCCAATTTGTGTGCAATGGACAATCTTTAATGATATCATACACAGAGCATTCACCATTGACAAGCTTGCTACATGAATCACATGGGGTATTAGGGCGTTCGAAATTATCTCGCTTAAAATTAAATAATCTATTATGAACATGAGTCCATAAAAAGTTTTCGAGTGGACGCTTGCCATCATATTTACCAGATGCCAAAGCTTTTATAGCCAATAGGCGTCCCTGTTGTTTCATATCGTCTATGTCATGATATCCAAAACGAAACTTATATGCCAATCTATAAACTACTTTGTTAATGATTTGTACGACCTCATTCTCGGTCATTCCCTTGGGTATGTTCATTAGCTTTTATGATTGCCTCTGCTTTTTCTGGTGATGGGTCTGGAACCTTTAACTCTTCAGCGACAGCCTTATTGAGCGAACCAGTGGATTGTATGATTACCTCGGATGGAACAAATGTCATGATTTTCTCCAAAAAGTGGTTGACAGAATTATAAAACTAGCCTATAATAGTATACACTGTAAGTGTGGCGTATGACACCAAGAAATGTGGATATTTCAAGAAATAGGAGCAAAATGATGAATAAAATATGGTCAGACGTAGATAAACAGTTCGTTAAGGACAACGCTGGTAAGATGAAGGATAGTAAGATAGCAGAAGAATTGACTAAGCGTAACAATAGAAAGGTCAGTTTACAAGCTGTACGTAAACAACGCCAAAAGCTAGGTTTAAACAAAAAACCTGGCAGAGGTATATGTGCGCTAGTAGAGCAGGAAAAAATTCAACAACCAATGGCGGCACCAACCCCATCATCGGGTGTCCCCGCTAATGTAGCTTTATAAGGAGGCTTAAAATGAAGACTAAAGTACTGAGTATAGTTAGTCTGATATTCTTGTGTGGGTGTTTATTAACATCAGAGACTATGGGACAAGAACGCATACCTTACCATCCATATGTTCATTCACCTAATTTGTCTAAGATTATACCACAAATGGTACAGTATAACGTAACATTATACACAGACCATAAGGACACTAATGGTATTTCCTTTCTGCAACACATACGTATCTATGCGAATCCAGAATCAACATTAGCCTATCGTGCCGTGTACAAAGATGTGTTCAACACTCTGGTTGTGATACCTTTAGAAACCGGTGGGGTGCTGTTCGTTCCCCAACCATCTATTAAGGGAATTAAGATTGTCCACTCTCCCAAAAAGCAAAAAACCACGCTAAGCATGACGAAACCCACAAATTATTTGACAGAAATTCCAAATGGTCCAACAGTTCGGCTTGACAAACTGCCGACTTATGATATAATGCCGATGCCGCAGTAGGATGGCGAGGTTTCAAAGACATTTTCAAATTTTGAGGAGTAAGGTATGATACTAGGTTATAATGAGAACATTATGCTGTTGACTGACTCGTACAAGACAAGTCACTACAAACAATATCCCCCAAAGACAACCAATGTCTATTCTTATTTTGAGAGTAGGGGCGCCCCTTATGATATTTGTTTCTTCGGTTTACAATACATCCTTGAGCGATATTTAGCTGGCGTACAAGTTACACCTGATAAAATACGACAAGCTAGAGACCTTGTTAATGAACACATGGGCGGCGATGTTTTCAATACTGATGGTTGGAACTATATTCTCCACAACTATCAAGGACGCTTACCCGTGCGCATTAAAGCAGTTCCCGAAGGTACTGTGGTTTCCCCACACAATGTTCTGATGACTATTGAGAACACTGACCCAAATTGCTACTGGCTGACTAACTATCTTGAAACACTCTTAGTTCAAGCATGGTATCCTACTACGGTAGCCTCTCAAAGTCGCGCCATGAAACAAATCATACAAAGACACGCCGATGTAACCAGCGAAGACACAAATGTAGATTTTAAACTTCATGACTTTGGTTTTCGGGGTTCTACCTCTGTTGAGAGCGCTGCATTGGGTGGGGCCGCACACCTTTTAAACTTCAGGGGCACTGATACAATAGCCGCCCTCTCATTACTAAAGCAGTATTATGGAGCAGATGATGTAGCGGGATTTTCTATTCCAGCATCGGAACACAGCACTATGACGGCGTGGGGTCAGGACCGTGAACTTGATGCCATGCGCAATATGCTTGAACAGTATCCTACTGGTCTAGTTGCATGTGTTAGTGATTCATTTGATATTTATCAAGCATGTGAAAAATACTGGGGCACATTACTAAAAGACCGAGTATTGGCGCGAGATGGTATATTAGTAGTGCGTCCTGATAGCGGTGACCCACCAACAGTAGTCAGAAAGGTTTTAACAATCCTTGGTAAACAATTTGGATATACTGTTAATAGTAAGGGGTATAAAGTACTAAATCCCAAGGTAAGAGTTATCCAAGGTGACGGTATTGACATTAAAATGTTAAAGGAAATTCTTTATCATATACAAGTAACAGGTCAGTGGGCCTCAGAGAATGTTGCATTTGGGTCTGGTGGTGGTTTATTACAAAAGGTTGATAAAGACACTTGTAAATTTGCCTTTAAGTGTTCTAGCGTGGTTGTAGATGGCGAAAAAAGAGATGTTTGGAAAAAGCCCATAACTGACTCTGGTAAGGACAGTAAAAGAGGGCGATTGTCATTAATTCGCAGTGATGCTAATTTTATTAGGCGTCATAAAGATGAATTTATAACTGTAGCAGAAAATCGTAATAAAAACTACGATGAACTTCAAACTGTCTTTCTGAATGGAGCAATAGTAAGAAGAGATTCTTTGACAGCTATTAGAAAGAGAGTAACTAGCCCACCAGTCGGTGTATAGTAATGTGGTGGGACGCACTTTTTGTTGCCCCTTAACTATTCTAGGTTTTAAGAAAAGGAGGAGACACTCGATGTACTTCACTTCAATTCTAGCATAGGGAGGGGGTGGTCATATCTCGGTGTGTCTTGCCGTATCATAGACAACATGAGGGTCGCATCAATTGGTGCGACCCTCTTTATATTGAAAGGAATACTTAAAATGTGTTTGGTTAAAAGTAAGGTTCATACTAAAGAATTTCGTAAAGAAGCACCTAAAATTGTTACTGTATGGAAAGTTCTATTGGTAAGGAATGATAGGTGGTTTAGTCCATATAGATGTACGGATAATGCTATTAAACCAGGCGAGTGGTTACTTTCTAATAGACGCTGGTATCACCGCTGGCAAGAACGATTAGGAACAGTCCATAATGGAATTCATGTTTATCTAGACGAAAACTGGGCTAGGTGTTATGCTATTGGTAATTCTACAAACCTAATTCTTGTAGAATGTACCGCCAGAAGAAAAGATTTTGTTAGTTGTTGTTATTCCAAACGACATGCAGTTTTTACTAAGATTCTTATACCAAAGCAACCAGACTGGCAGTAACTAGAAAAGAAGATACAAAAAGGATAACAAAATATGTGTTTAATCGCTGAACCTGTTAATACTCAACGTCTATTAGAAAAATTACATCCAATTGTTACAGTATGGAAAGTAGTAAAAAGAATACCCAATAGTATACAATCACCACATTATTACACACCATATTATTGCAAACGAATTAAACAAAAGGGTTGGATGCGCTCTAATAGAAGGTGGTACACACCTACTATAGAAAGATTTTTTTCACTTCCTCACCCATACTATAGTGTACGCAAAGGCATTCATGTGTATTTAGACAAACGCACAGCAGTTGGAATGAGTCATATACTTCAAGGTGATGTAGTAAGATGTAGAGCCTTAAGAAGTGATTTAGTTGCTTGTGATGGATTACAAAGCCATGCTGTATTTACTAAGATTTATGTACCAAAGTTAGACATATGAACAATATAGCAGAACATATAATTGTCGTTAACCATGCTTTAAAAAATAACCTACCTATTTACTGGCATCAAGACGATAACTTTCAATGTGAGTTCGATGACATCTTTGATAACCAACAATTAGACATAGTTAATGAGCCTATTCCTCTTACATATCCAAGTGTATTACCAGGAATAAACAAGGTAATGTTCAAACCCTCTATAATTTGTCGCGCAGAAGAAATGTCACAACAACTTAATGTGGGCGAATGTATGGGGGTTGAAATGGATAGTATTGGGGTAAAGGATGATGGACTGCCTTTGTTCTTGAGTGTGCGCAATAGACAGGAGATAATTGAGGGGCGCAGGAAATGGGGCGAGAGAATCACATATTATAATAGGTCTGTATGGGGCTACCATAGGAAGGACGGGGTCGTAGAAGGGGTTATAAACTTTCTTCTGTTCGTTATGTGTGGTCAAATTAATACCTCAACGTATAATGGCTTTTTAGCTCAGCGTTTTAGTGGGGCCGTTAATGTATAAACACCAACACGCCAATACAACGATTTGCGGGCCTATAGCCTTGGCTAACCTACAGATATGGGAGGGAGGCACCACCTATACCTTGAAACAACTCAAGCAAATGTGTCATTGTACTAATGGGAGGGGCTCTCCTATGATTTGGTTTGCAAGGAGTCTTTGTGAGATGGGTAGTACATACGGGTGGCAAATAGAGGCCGTGAATCGTTTAGAATTGGTTGTGGCGCAAGATACAATAATGGTCGGGCATTTTCGCAATGAAGAATTTCCGCGCGGGCATTATATGTTAATCACAGGTGGTCACGGTAGTGTTTTTTGCTGCATAAATTGGAGGAGGAGAGTAGAGCATGTGGCTTTGGAGGAGCTGTTGAAACTAAACATTTCGAAGACGTGGATTGTGAGGAAAGGTGTTAAATAAAAGTGACTGTTTGTTAATATGGTGTATTTGATAAAGGTGGTATATTTCACATTTTTGAATGAGGCGTAGATATGGGAAGACCAGCAGGTTCTTTAGATAAGAAAAGACGTAAAACTAAAACACAATGGACTACTAGTGAAGTAGAGTTGCTTAAACAAAACTTATGTGATTTAACAATAGTAGAATTAGCAATATTATTACATAAGTCTAAAAGTTCCATACGTAATAAATTAAAACAATTAAGGCTAATTAAACCTAACATTTTAAAAACATGTACTTTAGATAAATCTATAGAATGGTCTTTTGCTGGTGTTTATGGTTTATTAAACATTAAAACTAATTGTATCTATATAGGTAGTAGTGCGAATATTGCTAATAGAATACAAAATCATTTAAGTCGCTTAAGGGTTGATTCACATTGTACTAAAAAACTACAATCTAATTGGAATAAATCAGATTTTGTAGTTGCGTTATTATTTGTGTGTGATAAATACAAAACTGAGTTATATGAACAAAGATTTACAAGGTCGTGGCCTGAAGACAAATTGTATAATTCTCCCCCGATACAACATACTAAATTACGTTTACTACCACTAGAGAGACAAAAGATATTAGATTTAATAGATAAAAAAGGGGACGATGAATGTTGGAATTGGAAAGGGCCATTAGATAGTAATGGCAAATATGGCAGAATAAGGTTTGACAATAAGCAGTATACGCCTCATCGCCTGGCAGTGTTTTTAGATGGACGAGACCCATTTGGTTATGCAGTTTGTCATTTATGTAATAACCCATTATGTTGTAACCCCAAACATTTGCAACTAGGAACCGCTATAATTAATAATGGGCATAAACCCCACCCTTTGGATATCTATAAAGATGAAATGATTAAATTATACAATAGTGGTATGACTTACAATAGTCTAGGTAAAAAATACAATAGAGACGGTGTAAGTATTAAAAGGTATTTACAACAACATGTTACATTAAGGCCCGCACAACGCAAGAGGACATATGTAGCCTTTGGAGAGTATAAATCTTTATCCGAGTGGGTTTTAGATAACAGGTGTATTATTACACTATTTAGACTAAAACAAAGAGTCAAAACAACAAACTTAAATGATAATAATATTGAAAAAATTATTACAACCCCATTCATAAGAAAAACCCCGTTTTCTACAAAAACATTTGAAGCTTTTGGAGAACAAAAAACAGTGCGAGAATGGCTATTAGATAAAAGATGTGTAGCATCAGAATCAACCCTAAAGGTTAGGTTATTTACTATTGGTTATGATGTAGAAAAAGCTTTAACAATCCCATCTAAACCTGTATTTAAAATATCTCAATTAGAATATCCTAAGATTATTGAAGCGGCTGCAAAAGGTGAAACATACAAAACTATTGCCGAAAGATACAATGTTTCTATAACAACGATTAGACTCATTTGTGTCTATAGATATTCATCGGATGTGTATACATTGCCGTAAAAGTGGCCATTTCAATAAATAGGTGGGGGTATTTATGATAAATGAGGCTCACCACTTAGCCTGAACCCCTGCCAGAAATCTTACCTAAAGTACCTACCCTTTTTACATTGAAAAAACCCCCTGGGTTCATCGGGTACAGCGAGTGTGCTTCGGGTACAGCGAGTGTGCTTCGGGGAACCCCTTGACAATCCCCTCAATCTACTGTATGTCAACCATGCAAACCGGCACCGATTATCCCCCTCGAATAGAAAATAAAGTATTTTCAATCGACGTAACCTATTGCTATCAAAGGGATTACATCGGGGGGTGTGGCCCAATTCACAATGGGTACAATGGGGTATTTTTCGACGTAAATTGTTGGTGTGTAACTACTTAAGTATTACCCCACCTTTGGTGGTAAACTGTAGGGTAGAGGGACACATGAAACACAAACAACAACGCCCCGACGGTAGCAAACGGCCCCGACGTAACGGGGAACGGGGTATTGCAAGGCAAAGCTATTATGCAAAGTATCGGGCAAAAAGGTTTGCGGCCCGATTCTTCCCTTCTGAAAAGGAGTAGCGACAATGGGAGCCCTGCCACTTAGCTTGAAACGTTTCGAGGGAGCGACGCCGGGTTGTATCGCGTTCAGCCATAGGGACAAGAACGGCACCGTTACCTACCACAGTTGGAGTCTGAACCATGAGGGGGCCAGGGTATACCTCCGGCGTGGGGTGCTGGTCGTCAAGGGATACGACTACAATGCCCCCGCCCGCTACGGGTGTGGTTTGGGCGATTGGAGAACCCTTGAGCTAGCCCGCATGTTCACCCGACATTCTGACATAGTGGTCGGATGATAACCAGGGGCTCCCCTCGCAAGAGGGGAGTCGCCGCCTGCCCCCTCGCTGGAGGGGGTGGGTGGCGGCTAACTACAATCCTCTTTTTTGGAGAGTCGGAATGCATTACAGCCCCTATGAGACAAGTTTGTTTATCGCCATGTTGGACCAAGCACCCATTCGCGTCAACGGATTCACCCCAGCGAGGGACTGGATTCGTATTATGGCAGTCGTCTTAAAGCTGGAAGTTAAAAAGGACGGCCTTGGTGAGTTAATTGCCACAGTCGAGGACAACAAGGGTTGTGTTCTGGTTGTCGAAATAGCCGATGGTTAACCAGCACCAGGCTCCCCTTCGTAAGAGGGGGAGTCGCCGCCTGCCCCCTGCTAAGGGGGTAGACGGCGGCTGAAACCCTTACTTTTACTTGGAGTGGTTACCATGCAAACAATGAATCTCAGCTTGCAAGTGGTTACAAGAGACGGAGAAACGGTCGTCAAGGCTAGAGTCGGACGTGGTATGTCAGTCATGGAAAAAGACTTCTCGATTGTGGAGTGGAAAAGTCTGGCTAGTGACATTGCACAAGAGATTAGAGAGATTGAATTGGCACAATGGGCGGAGTGTTTCTGCCCCTAGGGTAGCGTACCCTCCCCCTCACTTGAGGGGGAGGGCCTTTTGCTTTTGGTATTCATCGTAAGTTGTTATTACATAAGGACTTACAACTCGTACTGCGTGACGTGACTTAACCTCTTGCTATCAAAGGCTTTACGTCGAATCGTCCTTAAGTGGGGGTTACATAGAGGGGTGAGTATCCCAGAGTACCCAGCTTATCTATACTACTCAAACAGCACACCTTGCCCAGTTGTCCCAGCTTAACTAGCTTCGTCCGCCGGGGGGTATGTGCCCCTGCTAGCGAAGTACCTCTAATTATTTTTTGGAATCCCCATAGGTGGCAACCCCCTCTGAGGTAGTACAAATGGTAAGATGGGTAAGCTGCGCTAGATAGGTATGTTACTATGGGGTGTTTGGGTACATTAGGTTGACCTACCCCCCCGTACCGGAAACGGAAGTGTCCTTTACACCCGTTTGGGGGGGTGACGTGACGTAACCCCTTATGGCATAACGACTTACGACTACCCCTCCTATGGGTGGCATAGGCTAACCCTTGACTACCCCTGTATAATACTATAGAGGGGTTCGGGGGAGGCAGGGGGGTGAGTAAACCCCCCACCCGAACTACGGCACCCCACTAGAGGAGTACTCATTATGGCGGAAACCCAGACCTGGAAGAGTGGGCAAGCTACGCAAGATACGCAAGCTCCGCGGTTCTGCGGCACTGCGTCGATTAGTCAAGCCATAGAATGTGGCGGGTATGGGAAAACCTGGGGGTTTTGGTACTTTGGGAAGAAAGACCAAGCCCCGCGATATAGGTGGGCTACGGTCCACCCCCCGACTGGGGACAAGCCCACCCTCGTGAGTGGTAGTCACTTCGTGGGGTACGACCCCCACGCGAAAGATAGGAAGACTGGGGCGATTGGGGGGTTTAGGTTCTTCTACTTCGGAAAGATGGACGACCTTAGTCCTGTGGAGGGGTACTTCACCCCCTAGACTGAGTAGTCCAAGTGGGGTGCCCCTCGCAAGAGGGGTGCCTCTCCCTGCCCCCCAGAGTAAGGGGTCAAAGAGAGTCAACAACACCCCCACAAGAGGAGCATACAGATGTTCAGCAACTCCGAGTTCGCCCAAATTACCGGCATCCCCCAAGATGCCATGGGTGCCCTGCCCCCCTTGGGTGCCCACCTTTGCAGGGAGCTGTCATTTGCCGAGTTTGCCCTATTTACCATCCCGGTGGTTGAGGTAAACGGGGCAACCCACGACCTCTGGGCTGTTAAGCGACAGTCGGCAACCCGCATGGGCCTGGATGCTCGCGGGGAAGAGGCAAGCTGGGCAAAAGAGGAAGAACGGAGAAGGAAGGAAAACCTTGCACACTACATCGAGTTGGCTGAAAAGGGGTTCTGCGACGGTGAGGAAGTCGAGGAACTTGAGGTAAGCCTGACCGACTGTGCCCTTCATAGGAAAGGGGAAGGTTAGGCTAGTTGGGTAAGTCGCCCCCCGAAAGGGGGGCTTTTTTATGTAGTCATCCTATTTGTCCCAGCTTAACTTGCTTCTTCCACCGGGGGGTGCGCCACCCTGCCAGCGAACTAGGGTGAGCACACTTAGTGAAAATACACTAGGTGTGTTAGCACTACCGTAGTGTAGTAACACTTAGTGCGTTAGCACCTTGAGTCGCCATAAGCCCTTTGATAGCCTAGACTTAGG
>Ga0307928_10000061_pt1 | contig 58265 bp, 47 predicted proteins | sample AceLakmetagen232_FD_201815 | JGI IMG/M metagenome (GOLD analysis project Ga0307928, IMG submission 201815) | Saline water microbial communities from Ace Lake, Antarctica - #232 | ecosystem: Environmental > Aquatic > Non-marine Saline and Alkaline > Saline | place: Antarctica: Ace Lake...
CATTCATCATTTAAAACAACATGTCGAATCAGGAGAAATTAGGGATGATATCGATTTAGAAACAACCGCATATGTACTTATGGGTGTTTCTAATTTTGTCGGTTTACAAGTCATCTTTAAAGAAGGTGCCGATGAGATTGATATTGATTTTATTGTGGATGAGACTATGAAAGTATTGCATAGTGGAATGTTTAAAAAATAAAGGAGCAAATTTAATTTGCCCCTTTTTTTTATTCAATTATGTGTTGAAAACTACTCATATTCCAAGGTGATTTCATAATCATCTTTTCTATTTCAATAACTGATTTTGGTTGATTAAAATAGTATCCTTGCATAAATCTAATTCCTAGTTCATAAATCTTTTTAATCATCTCTTCGCTTTCTAATCCTTCAGCAACAATTAACTTAGATTTATTCTTGGCTTCTTTGATTACGCGTTTCAAGAATTCTGTATTTTCACCATCATCCATGATATGCAACACACTGTTCCTAGTAAGTTTCACTATACCGGCCGGTATTTTCGGCATATCAGCCACTATTTCAAAATTAGGCCCCATATCATCAATAGCAATTCTAAAGCCGAATTTGCGGAAATTAGCCATGTTTTGAAGTGCTTTCTTTGTACCAACAATATCATAGTAATTATTTATTTCCAAACAGAACATTTCTGGACTTAATCCATACTTCTTCGTTATACTATGAAACTGTTCTGCAAGACCTTCTACTTCTAATTGTTTTGGACTTAAATTTGTAGATATAAACAAATCTCCAATCCTGGTTTTACTAACCCAGTCTTTATATTGTTTAACTGTTTTTTCGAAGCCCCATGTACCAAACCAAGTAATATCACCTGTTAATTCCATTACATTAATAAATTTGGATGGAGGTAAAATTCCTTTGTCTGGATGATTCCATCTCAATAGAGATTCTAAACCGATAATTTTTCCGGTTTTAACATCTACTATTGTTTGATAATATAGTAAGAATTCATCTTTCGAAATTGATTTCTTGATTTCTTGATAGTATTTTGTATTGTATTGTTCTGAATCAATTAAATCTTCAGAATACATATGAAGTTGGTCTTTACCCGCTTTTTTAGCAACATATACAGCTACTTGGGCATTTTTAAACAATTGTTCAGCATTTATTCCATCATAAGGGAATACAACTACACCTACAGAAGCTGTAAGTTTTGCATTGCCTGTTTTAATAGGTTCTCTAATAACTTTAAGTAATCCTTCACCCATTTGGCTTAAACTTTCAGCATCAATTTTTCCATAATAATAGAATAAAAACGTATCTTCATCTAGAAGACCAGCAATACAGGTTTTTCCACCAAACTTTTTAAGTCTTTTAGCTAATTCACTTTTTATTTTCTGGATATCTTTTTCATTGTTATCTTCAGCTATATGTCTAAAGTCATCAATATCTATACTGTATAAAGCAGATAAACTTCCTTCAGCAGCTCGTTCAATCGCACTATTAATTTGAGTGAACAAATTCAAATCTTTGAATTCTTTACTATCTAAGTCTAAATCATCATCTTTTTCAGCTTCGCCATTAAGCAATCGTTCTTCACGTTCAAGCACTGCTTCTTTATTACGTTTATATTCTCTAATTTCTTTAGATAAGTTATGATAAAGTAAATATAAAGCAACAATAGTAATGATGATTAAAACAGCGGCAGTAACTAATTCAAACGCTTGGGCTGCATTAGTAGCTAATATTTTAATAAAATTCATACATTCACCTCTAGTCCTTTAAGGCTTGAAAAACATCGGTGCGCTTATGCACTGGTATTTGATTAAATTTTTTAATGAATTTAATCAATTCTTCTATTGTCAAAGGTATTGAAAAAATATACCCTTGAAAAATGTCAGTCGATATTTCTTTTAAATATTCATATTGTTTTCTTGTTTCAACGCCCTCTGCGATAACTTTCATATCTAAGTTATGCACAAGGTTTACAATTGTTCCAATGATTTTGTGGTCTTTCATATTTGCAAAAATACCATCGACAAAGGTTTTATCAATTTTCAAATTGTCAAAGTTTATTTGTCTAAGATACGTTAATGATGCATATCCTGTACCAAAATCATCTAATGATAGTTTTATTCCCATCTTATGTAGTTGTTCAATAGTGTCTTCTAATAAAACAGTAGCTTCTAAAAATAGTGACTCCGTTATTTCTATGGTCAAGTAATCTGTATTGATATCTGTATCTCGAACTATTTTCCTAACAATATCCACAAAATCTCTTTGAAGAATTTGTACAGGAGAAACGTTAATACTCATGACAAACTCAATACCAAATTTTGCTTTTAATTCAACTTGAGCTTTACACGCTTCTCTAAAAATCCAAGTTCCTATAGGTATAATCAAATATGATTCTTCAGCATTAGCAATAAATACTTGAGGTCCAATTTCACCGAGAGTCGGTGATGTCCATCTTGCTAGCGCTTCAAATCCATATATCTCAGTCGAACTAGTAATCAATGGTTGATACTTTAGATATAGTTGATTATTCTTAATTGCTTGAGCGAGTTGTTCAGACATTTCTGATTGGTAATTAACTGATCGAGCAATTTTTTCATTGTAGAAAATAATTTTCTTAAAACTTGCTTCAGCAGATTTAAATAATGCTGTATCACATTTCTTAATTAAGTCCTCTAATGTTTGTCCATCAGTAGGATAAATGGATACTCCAATATTAAATTTAACTTCAGCCCTAATGGTTTTAACAACTATTGGTTCTTTAAAATGAGTAAGCAACCTATTTAAAGTATACTCCACTTCTTCTAAAGAATGTATATTTTCTTTAATATAAACAAATTCATTTCCTCCATTAGAGAATAATGTTTCATCACTTCTAAACACATGTTTTAATTCATCAGCAATAGCTTTAATTAAACTATCTCCAACAATTTGACCTTTTGTTACATTGATGTTTTTTAAGTTGTCAACTTGAATTAAACAAACCGCAGATCTCTTGTCTAATTTAAAAATTGTCGCATCTACTTCAGCTGCGGAAGATGCTCGGTTTTTAAGTCCAGTTAGAATATCATAAGCTAAATTCTCATACGTTATCTTAACCTGTCTATTTAACTCTGAAGACATTGTATTAATTGCGTCACCTATTTGTTTTAATTCCTGGGCGCCTTCAAGAACTAAATCCACCTGATAATTACCATTTTTAATCTCTTCAATTGATTCAATTATTTTATCAATTGGGTTCAAAGCTTTTCGAACTTGTTTCGCGGTAATTAACGCTATAAAAAATACCATAATAGCCGCCATAGCTACTAAAATAATAAACATTACTTCAACTTCAAGAATTTGACTAACATAGAACATCGATATAGTGTAAAGGTTGGTTCCTTCTATTTGGGAAGACGAAACAACATAGTTGTAACCATCTAAAAAGGTTCCTGTATATTGGTCCTCGGTATCAAAGTTTTCTAATAAATATGATACTCCACTATTCCCGTAATTGTTTTGATTATCTATTTGAGCAAAATTTAAACTGCTTTGCATATAGTAATCTTGATATTTTTCTCCTGAAAAATACACAAGTCTTGGATCAGCATTTATATTACTAAATATTAATACTTCATTATTTTCCGGTAGTTTTTCTTCAGAAATTGTATTAAACAATAAGGCAAGAGTTTCAAGATATACATCAATACCTACATATCCGATAACTGTATCACCATCATATACTTTTTCAACATAAGAAATACTGTATTTGCCCGTTAAACTGTCTTCATACGGGTCAGTCAATATAAAACTTGCTTCGCCTAAATCAAAATACCAAGGCCTATCAGTTAATTTCCAATTTGCGTCTGATAATACACCATCATGAGTGATACCACAACCATCAGTACCAACTGAGCAAATTGAAGATGTCGCTATGTATACAAGATCATATAATTCTTCTTCTTGGTAATCAACAACCGCAGCGGCTTGAACTAAATAATTAGAATAAATATTATAATTTGCATCTCCAGGAACTAAATTTGGTTCTCCTCCTGTATTTACATAATTAATATAATTTATAATATCTAAATCCGTTGCTAGGTTATGAACATCAATTTCTATTGTATCTATGATATCAGCAAAAGCTTCAATCACTATTTGATTTTGATAACTTGCATTTGTATTTCGCGTTTGATTTTGATTTATCGTATATAACAATATTGATAAAGATAAAATTAAAACCAAAAACAAAGCATCAAGAAAAACTGTCAAACTTACAATTTTGTTTGTCAGACTATTTCTTTTTAAGTTGTTTTTCTTTTTCTTGTTTGCCATAAGTCACCTCGTATTATTCATAGAACCATGATTTAAAGAAATCAAATAATCCAAATGGAGAATCTGTTTCTGGTATTGCTACTTCTCTAATATAAATGTTAAACCTTCTTGACCTCATCGTTACAGATTGACCAATATAGAAATATTTTCCATTCAAATTCAATCCCGTAGCAAAATCATTTAAATAATAATCTCCGAACTTGATTTCATATGTATATAAATCATTTAAGTATTGATCTAATTGTAATTCAACATCAAACGCATAGAAACCTGACATATTTCTACCAAATTTATAATCGTAATCAGTCGTTGATGTATAGAAGAATTGTGTCATTCTATTATTTAAGCTATTAACTGTTGTAAAACTTGGAAAATCATCTGGATCTTCACTACTTAATGTTTCTTCATCTCCGTCAGTATCTAAGTTTTTAACCGTAACAATTGCTAACTCGTTATTAAAATCCACACTATCTTCTGCTAGCGAACATGTTTCATCGCCTGTACCCGTACAATAGTATATATCAAATACAATTGTTAGGTTGTATGTAACGTCGGTAACTGATAAGTAGTAATAAACACTTGTTAATCCATCTTCTGCAGTTACTCTGTATTGAATCTTAACAATATCATTTTCATCCACAGGTTCTGCACCTGTTTCGGGATGAATCGTAAAGTTCGTTAACAATTGGGTTAAAACTTCACCTGATGAATTCGCAGTAGCTTCATCGGTATAGTACCAAGATGAAGTATCGTCGTTATATGCACGTCTTGAAATTGATGCTCCGTATGGTAAATAGTCCAACATATATGGAACATATTCTACAAGAGGAATATTATTTACTTTACCATCAATATGGAAATAATCTTCTCCAGCTGTATCTGAGTCATCATAATCTATCCCATTGAAATAAATAACAGGATTATAAATTGTTCCTGTATCATGAGTACCATCAGGGTTAGCCACATACATATCTGGATAAGTAGTTTCGTTAGGATTATTTGAGAACTTAGTATCTGTCATATATGCATCATTACCCAAATCTTTTATGATTTCTAAATCAGTAGCAAATGTTACGTAATCAGTAGCCGAACCATCTCGATAATATCTGAAACTAAAAGTATATATACCGGGCAATGTTTCATATGTTGTATTAATATACAAATAATCACTAGCGGCATAGGTTATCCCAACAATTTCTTCAGTAGTATATGTTGTTAAACCATCATTTGTTGTTCCTAATACTGTTACTTCTAAGTAAGAGTCAGTTGTTGAAAATACTATTTCATAAAGATTTTGAGTTACATTTAATACTTGATCAAACCCTAAATCAATTGTGAATTCCGTTAACTCTGCTTCTCTAGTGGTATGAATATTAGATAATAATACATTATTTCCATCTTTTAATACTGATACTAAATCAATTGTTCTTTCAATTAAATTATGAGTATATACTGTTTGAGCTCCACTTTCGGCTACAACTATATATTCCATCTGATAGGTTTTATAACCAAGTACAATAGAAGTTGAAACTAACCTAGCGCTTGTAACAGATGCAAATTCACTTATTACCAGCGTGTCGCTGGTCATGAAGTCTATATCGTAGGTATAAGTTGATTCATAGTTTGGCAATAATATATCGTTATATTCTGTAAAGTTATTAGCTAAATCATCCATGTAATCTTCGATAGGATAACCAATATTTATATATGATGTTATTATGTTATTCACAATTGATGTTGATGAGTTATCCGAATAGTAATTAAATGAGATAATCTCGCTATCTGTTGAAGCTGTTTTATCAAAGTAAGTTGTAAATGTCGTTGAAGTAGGGAAGAAACTATATTCAAAATAGTAATCCCCTGCTTTTGATGTATCTATAAACGTAAATGTTATGTCATAGTATCCAGTCCCATAAGAAATATTTACAGGCGTACTGGAGACTGTATAATAGCTTGAGTCTAAAACTACTCCACTATAATATATCACAAAATTATCTTTAAAATCATAGTCTTGGGCTAAAATACCCTTAGTATCTTCAAAATATAAAACAATACTACCTAAACTATCTACATCACCAAGTAATCTTAAGTCTGACGAATCACTAACCGTCACTATTCCTCCACCATTAAAGCTAACATCTTCGATCTCGGATGAACCAGCTAATTGAGCAGAACCTGGCGTAAATTCGATAAACACTTCATAGTCATTGTAGTATGCAGTTTTCGCATATAAAGCAGCTCCTAAGAATGCTTCAGAATATACTGAGAAATATCCAACAGATATAGTTACATTACCTGTTATTAACTGATCAGGTAAAGTAACAGTTAAATCAGCTGCATAAGTAGTTGAAATCTCATTTCCTATTTCAGGATATAATAATAATCTGTAAGCTTCTAATTGAGCATTTGTAGGAATACCGCTATATTGATCATAAGCTCTTTTAGCGATTAAAGCACCTGAAGAAGTTAAGGCACTAGTCACATTAAAACTAGCCGTCGTTTGTGACGAACTAAAAGCTTCAATACTAATCGTATAAGTCAGTTCTCTACTCACATAATCCACATCCGGATTATCAAGGATATTCGAACTACCATCATTTTCAGTTAAAATAACGTTTGTAGTATCTGAAGCAACTACTTCAGCTTTATCATTAAAATTCGTTTGTTTTAAATTGTCATAAGCCGTTTCAATTACAGTTGAAAAATCCGTTTTAATCAACGGAGATACAATATCGTAATCCATTAATAAAGAAGTGAAACCTGAATAGTCTTCATCAATTGTTCTAATGTAATCTATATCAATATTTCTAGGTAAAACTAAACCAAATGATTGACCAGCTGTTGTACTTAATACATACATGCCATTTGGTCTTGAAGTTGTAAATCTAGTAGCAAGCAAATCATTTGTCATAAAGTAAATATATTCTGTCAAATCTGGATCTGTCCTCATTGGAAAATCTTCATCATACATATATTCATCATCTGCATTTGTAATATTAACATCATTTGGATCTTCTGTAATCCAAGGAACTTCAACTGGTCCATAATATGCATATCGATCTTTTCCAGTAGAATAATAAGATGTTGAATTCATTGTAAAATTTTCAGTTGTAAAATATTTCTGCGTTGAAGTATTACCTACTTGTTCATAAATTCTGCTACCTGGCTCAAGTGTGTATATATAAGGGTTGCTAGAAGTTCTACTTAATATTTCTGCGTAATAAGAATAATAATAGCCTGTGAAAGCTACTTGAGTAGTATCATCTAGTTTAGCTGAATAATATATTGCATCATTAAATCTAAAGAATCTTCCTGAACTTGAGAAGTTTTGTACTTGGTCAAGTCTACCAATAAGGTCAATATTTTCGTTTGCATTAACAATAAAGTCAAATGCTCCAGCTTCACTGGACATTATTCCATTTAGTCCTCTTTGAAGTCGACCGAAAATGCCACCAAACCCACGTTTTTGCATTGGCTCTTCTCTTGAATAGCCTGTAGGAAATATAAATGTATTTCCATCGGCCATGTAATAAGCTGCTACATCGGTATCACTTAAAGTAAATTTATTAATACTTGAGACATCAGAATTATCAACCGCTTTAATATCTCCATAATTAATAGCTGTAGTAATATTAACTGTCGTTGTAGTTGATGAGCTAGCACCTAAAACATATGTAGCCCCAACAACTCCACCTGCTACATCAGTGGCTGAAATAGTACCGTGGTTAAGCATATTCTGCATTACACTAAGTCCGTATCCAATTACTCCACCTGCGCTCGAATATATTGTTACCCTTTCCTCAGAAGCATCACTTGATGTATAGGTATGAGTAAAGGTGCTATAAGTTGAACCATTATGATAAACATAAAAACTTTCATTATAAGACCCTGAAGAATAGGAAGCAATCGTATTAGATAAAGCAGAAATATTTCCAAGATTCATACCGTTTGAAAGTATTGAATCTTCAATATCATCACTTAGTCCCATAGTGGAAGTGATATTTCCGCCATCTAGTTCAGCATATAGTGCTACACCCAAAATCCCACCGGCACGAACATATTTATCAGTAGTGACAATAACATTTCCATTATTAGCTGTATCATAGATTCTTGAATCTCCACCAATAACAGCTGCCGCAATTCCTCCAGCTACTATTCCTGAATTATAATCAGTTACTAGTCCAGCTAAATATGATGTTGTTTCAGGATCGAACAAACTTGATGTATAAGAATTATAGGCAGAAATATTACCTAAATTACCAGCATCTTGAATAGATCCTTTATTTAGTGTAACGAGTCCGCCAATAAAGGTATTACTAGTTCCGTGAATTCCATATAATCCATCTCCTATCACACCATATGAAGTCGAAATGATTCCTGAATTCAATGTATCGATAATACCCTCTGTTGCGATTGGTTGTGTTTCGGATTGAGTGGCATCATGTAAATCTCCTGCAAAATTAGTGTTAACAATTCCAGCAATATATATATTCCCAGAACCAGTTATTTCAGCTACTGAAATATCACTATCACTTAAAGAATTTTTAATATAGTGAGTATCAGCTAGTTCTTTAGCAAAACCGGCCACGTATAAATCATTGGATCCTAAATCTATATTTACTACGTTAATTTCACCGTAATTATACACATTCAAATAATCAACATGATCTTCTAATGTTATACCAGCTATATACAAATCAGTTGCTAACGTGATTTCTGTAGCTCCTGAGTTATTTAAATAATTAATATCTCCGTAATTAGCAACGAATCGTAATAATGTTTCATTGTCATTTTCTGAAGAATATAATAGGCTAATCTCATAATAAACATTATTATCAAAGTTAAAATCAGCATAATTATATGATCTTGATATTGTTACATCACTACTAGATATGTCATAAATTAATGCTGCATATTTAAATTGAGTTTGAGCATAGGTAGCCGCTCCTTCTGTGAAATCATAAGCTGCATGATTAAATAGTAAAGCGTACTCAATTGCTTCACTTGCGTTATTTATACCAATTCCAGCTGCGATAATATCTGCTGTATTGGCTGCATATGTGTGATAAATGATTCCACTATTATAAAAATTAGCGAATTCATATATAGAATTTTCTTCTAAAATAGGTGCTACACCATCTAATAGACCAAATACTCCTCCGACATACTGCACTGATGGCACGTCTACTGAATCTATAAAACTTTCTATAGTGATATTGGCTTTATTAGCTACTTCAATCATTTGATGCTCTGAGCCAGTCGTATTACTTAGATAACCAATAACACCACCAATAAATACTTCTGCTTCAGTAGTTGAAGAAAAACCAGTTGAAGTCTCAAATCCGCTTATTGCGCCATTATTCACAACTTCATTAAGAACTAATTGAGAAGATTCAGCCGCTCCTACAATTCCACCCATATAGTATATAGGATTAATACTATATTCAGATTGGAATGTGTGATCCCCACCTGTTAAAGTACCATAGTTTGATACATTATTAATTTCACCAGACGCTTTACCTACAACAGTACCTGCATAAGTTTTACCTAAAGCTTCAGTTCCTAATGAAACAGCTACATTTACTAAAACATTTTCTATAGTACCGCCGGTCATTTTACCAGCGATAGCGCCAATATAAAAATCTTTTGAGTAGTATGTATCAGTACTCGAAAAGCTAACTGTTGATTGTGAAAAATTAAGATTACTAACTTCTGACCCAGCACCTAGAACACTAAATAAGCCAGCAAAATATTCGTCTCCCCTAAGTATTCCATCTTCAATTTCTAAATTGAAAATGTAAAAATTATCGCCCAAGTCTGCACCGGAAGAGTTTAATCCAGAAAGGCTTCCAGTGAATGTTGTTGATGGGATTTCATAAGCATTCGGAGCTAATGTAGACATATCTATATTGTCTTTGATCAGATAAGCGGAAGCTCCGTAAGTTAAACTGTTAGTGTCATAATTTATAGTACTAAATCCAATTACTTCTGCAAAAAATTGAAAATCCATTGCATCTTCTATCCAATAAACATGATTAGTACTATCATATTCAAAACCTTCTAATAATGGATATCCATCACTTTTATAAAAATACCAGATATGTTTAGTTGTCCCATTATCTTGATAAGTTAATGTGCTTAAAGATGAACTTGTTGATTTTAAGGTCGCCGTTGTTTCACCTGTCGCTAAACCATTTGGTGTATCTATTGTAAATGGCTGACCATTAACTGTTACCAAAAGTTGATATAATTCTGAATCATAGACCAAATCACTAATTGTTCCTTGATTTGTGTAGATTACTGGTTGACAACTAAATTTATTGATATAGTATCCATTCATAACAACTTTAGAAACATAATATGAACTTCTAAATACTCCTTGATTTGTATGTAAAATTCCTGCAGCTTGGAAATCTTCTGAAGCTGTACCAACAGAATATCTCATACCCGCTTCAGTAACATCTGTTCTTGTATCTTGAACATATACATTTTCCACTACACCCGGTTTAGATACATCAATACTTGATGCAACTGTTTCATTAACTAATGTTTCTAAAACAGTTAATGAATTAGCAGAAGGAGTTCCGGTCACTGTATATAATCCATCATTATTAGCTGATCCATCAATTTCTATTAAATCGCCAGCTGAATATACTGCTAAATTAATAGTAGTTGATGCTATGGTTTTTGATGAAGCGGTGAAAATAACATCGCTAGCTGGATATATATTAGTCATATTAAAACCAACTAAATTTGATAATTTAGTTATATTTGTATGTAATTCAAGGATTTCTAGGTTAGCATCAACAAGACCTAGATTCTTAATTGTTCCTTCATTGTAGTTGAACATACTGTAATGTTCAGACATTGCAATATCAATTGGATTTTCGGGTTCTGTTTCATCGGTATATATTAAGTAATCATATCCCGCTAGATATAAATTTTCGATTACAAAACCTTGCCCATCGAACGTTCCTGTAAATGATCTTTCATATACATTATCAGCCACATCATTAAATGCATAACCAATTGGAATGAAAGCTTTTGATTCCATAATTGAATAATCTATATTTTTACCTAAAACGTAATTAAGAGATAATAAAACAGCTATCTTTGCATCTGATAATTTGTAATTTTCAGATAGAGTATCCGATAAATAGATAGTATCAAATGAAACATCTAATGAGAATCTATATAATTCTTCAGCTGTATCAAATCGTATTTTTTTACCGCTAGCTTGAGAAGCACAATAGGTTGGTGTAGCTGTTGTGTCACTATATACACAGATAGTCTCTCTATACTCTGAATATGTAATATAATCTGTACTATCGGTTTGTATGTCTAGAGTAGTTTCCCAATCATAAATCCCTTCAAATTCTAATATATCTACAATATCAGCTTTAGGTTGAGCATTTACATTTGGATTAGCTTCAAGGAAGAATAACGTAGTTGTCACACCAAAAACAAATGCCAAAAACAACACTATAAAGTGCTTTGTACTATTCCTTCTTCTTTTTCTAGTATTCACAAATCTCACCTCCTACCATTGTAGTCCATCCCAAGGGGTAACTGTTAAATCCCACACGCCTTCCGGTCCACCATCTACTTGAACCGCTTCAATTGAAAAAGCTATTTGTAGAGAATAACCAGGAGGGCTAGTTTCATAATTTTGTGCTGAATAATATGAAGAAATCAACGGCAATTCCGTTGGTGTTGAAACGTCTATTCGTTGGACCGGAACATTATAATACAAATAATTATCATTTGTACGATTATCATACCAGTTCGTTGTATTATACTTGAAAGGCATATACCCGTCATAAAGTATAGCCAACTCAGTAACATTACCTTGATAATCATCATATGTTAATGTAAGTTGTTCATAAATCTTTACTCTAAGATATGTGTCTATATTACTGTAAACATTAACAATTAATCTAAAATCTTCGAAGAAACTTTCATTTCCCGCAGAAATGACATTCACATAATAAACGCCAGGTTTAGTTACTACTTCATCAATAGTTATGGAAGCTCCAGCTGACTCATTAGACAACGCTTCTACAACAATTAATGCAGTTGAAGATGGTGTTCCCGACACGGTATAATGTCCGTCATTTAATGTTGAACCAACTATTCTAATCGTATCTCCGTCTGTATAAACTGATAAATCGGTTGTTGATGAAGTGATCGTTTTTGAACTACTTACAAAGCCAATATCAGTACCTGTAAATTCATTTGATGATGCAATTACTACTTCATTAGCAGAGAAGTTAACCACAGTAACTTCATCAATATATATTGTAGCTCCATCCGATTCATTATTAGGGAAAGTTTCTACAACAATAAGATCGGTAGCTGAAGGTGTTCCTGATACAGTATAGTAACCATCATTAGAAGTTGAATTATCAACTCTAATTGTATTTCCATCTGTATAAACCGATAAATCTATGTTCGTTGATGAAATGGTGTGCCCACTAAAAGCAACATCACTAGCCGTGTTTAAATTAGTTGATGAAGTAACAGTTTCAAAATAGGCATCGAGACTCACATCAACGATTCCCATCTCCCCAGAAAAAGATTCCTCCCACATGTTTGTAAAATACGCATAAGAAGAAAAGACAAAAAGAGCAAGCGAAAAAACGAGCAAAATCAAAGAGTAAGATACTTTTCTACGCATTGTTTTAACACTCATAATCATTTCTCCCTTTTCAAGTTTTGTACACAAAAAAATGCCATCATCACTGAACTTAGAGCATTTTTTAATCCTTAAGAATAAAAAAACGCCCTCGTCTTTTAAGACAACGGCAACTGGCTACCATCTTTCGAAGGCCCTATAGCTTTGCGTCACTAATTTTCATTAGTTTTGCTATTTACAATCATTATTATATAATTATCTTCAAACAATGTCAATAATGTTATCGATTTTGCTATATTTTTTATGATAAATATTATTATATATAATAAATCTATAAAGGACACTAAATATAATCAATATAAATCACGCAATTATCACACGATTATTGTTGTTTTTGTTTAAAAATAATGATATGATAGGTATTGCGAAAATTAGTAAGGAGTGTTACATATGAAAAGCATATTTACAAAGAAAGTTCTTGTAATTGTATCGATAGTTGCTTTTGTTGCTATTGCAGCAATTGTTATTGCTTTCACTACAGGAAATATTAACTATCCAGGCTTATCTAATCCGGATGAAGTATTCTACCAAAGACTTGACGAACAAGGAAATGTTATTTACTCAGTAACTAACGAAGAATTGTTTGAAGAAATCAAAGGTAATGATGGAATACAACAATTATTATTCTTAACAGACTCTTTTTTATTAGCTGATTACATTTCAGATGTAACGGATGATGAAGTAGCCGATAGGCTATTAGAATTAACTTATGGAACTAGCGACGCTGACCTTTTAGCTGAATTGACAGACGAACAAAAAGATAATTACGAAGAAGCGTTTGCTCAAACAATGACTTTAGCTGGTTTTACAGGTGTTGAAGAAGATTATGCAACATTAATGATTGCAAGAGACAAATACGCTCTTGATTTCGCTAATGAAGAAGGAATTATTACAGAAAACAGTGTTATCAAAGAATATCTTAACGAATACTTTGATGATATTTCAGCAGTCAAAATTCGTTTCACAAGTAAAGCCGATGCCGAATTTGTTATGGATAAATTTAATTTAGTTTCTATAGCTGGTGTCGATTTAAGATTATACAATGGTTTTGTATTTGAAAATGAAACGTTACTAGATTCTGATGAAGAAATCATTGAAGCTTATTCTCCTGTTGAAATCTATTATTTCGATGACGATAATAATATTTTAGACATGGATGATTATATTATTTATACATTAGGTGTAAATGGTATTTATACTGATTCTGATGATTTAGAATACAGAATTGACGAAACTACAGAAAATTTAATTGATGGTTTATTAAACGTTGTTGTTGAAGATGAACTAATTTTCGATAATTTAGCAGCAGCTGAAACATATGAAGAAGCAAATATAGTATATTACACTGTAACAAGATCAAATGCTTATAATATGGACGAAACTATTCAAGTAATTAATTCAAGTGATGAAGTTAAATTTACAATCGATCCTGATGGACATATTTGGGACGAACTAAATAATGACGTTACATATACAACAAATTTAGTTGTTAATAAAGTTTATACAGCTATTGAAGATGTTGCAATTGTTTCTTCAAACAATTCAACAGAATTAAATGAAGAAGAAACTTTGGCTAAATATATTGAAATGTATAACTACGTTTACGGTAATTATAGAACTGCATTAGCAGAGGATGCTACTTCAGAAGATTTAATCGCTTTAGACGATGAAAATTTACATTTTAATTATGAAGATTTAACTGATATCAATAGTTCAGTTTCAGAATATTTATTCAACACATTAGCTCTTGGTAGCGAGGATGAAAGATACAGTAATGCTCCAGTTCTACTAGCAAGTGGAAATTCTTCATATTACTACATGGCTTACAAATTAGAAGAAACATTAAAAACTGATGTAATGACTACAATATTTGATTATTTAGAACCTCTAGTGGTTATTCCAACTACTATTGGAGAAACTGTTGAATTACCTACTACTACTTATTATGATGGAACTATTGCTTGGGCTTCTGCCGATTCAGACATTATATCAAGTGCAGGTGTTGTTGTTAATCCTACAGAAGATACTGAAGTTGAATTAACATTTACATTAAGCGTTTTGGGTGAAACAAAAAGTTTTACAAGAATCGTAACAGTTTTAGCTGAAGGCGATACTGTAGAAGTAACTGAAACAGAATGGACTGAAATATCATTAAAAACTATTTTAGATGATAATACAGTTTATGATTTATTATACGATAGATTACTAAATGATTATGTTTATGGTACTGGTGGATCTGACAATGTTGAATCAATTTTGCTAGAAACTAGATCTGATTTAGGATTCGTAATCTATGATCGTTATTTAGGTATTGATTATCAATCATTAGATGCTGGATTTGTATCAGACAATAATGGTAATAAAGAATTAATCTGTTCATTTGAAAAAACATTAACTTCTGAGGAAGCATATGAAGTTACAGTTGACCAATTATTCACATATGCACTTTCAAGAAACGCTGCTCTATATACTCTATACGCAGCTCAAGATGAAGAATTATTGTATTCAATGTACTTTACAGATATATTCGGAGAAAAAACTGATTTAAGAAAAAATAAATCTGATAAAATGGATGAAATGTATACTGCAATAGATAACTCTAAGAGTGAATATGTATATTATGAATCATTATATGCAAGCATGGGTTCTACCTTTGGATATGCATCTTACATAGATTATGCATACGCAAGATACGGTGTAAAAACTGAAATGGATTTATTACAATACTTTGTAACAAGCGAATTACAACCTCATTTAATTCAAGAAACAACTGAAATATACGATGTTGTAGAAGCTTTATATCCAGAAGTTCAAGAATACTATGATAACTACTTCAGCTTAAATGTAAATCAAGTATTAATTCATCTTGATTTTGATGAAGATGGTAGTCCAGATGATTTCAATGAATACAAAGATTCAATGACTCAAGAAGAAACTGATACATTTAATGCTTTATTAGCTGAATTAGAAATTGCTATTGATGATTTCGATGGTACATTTGGAGAGTTAGTTTTAGAATATAATGATGCATCTAGAGAAGATGAAACTTGGGGAGAATTCAAACAAAACGGATTCTTAATTCTTACTGAAGATCTTAATGCTGTTGATGATGATAATGTAACACATTCATTAACTTATAGTGGTACTTACGGCGTTAAAGATACATTTGTAGAAGAGTTTGTAGTTGCATTAACAACTTTATACCAAGAATATCAACTACCTCAAAACCTTGATAAAGAAGCTATTTTCTCGGATCTTATAACTACAGAATTCGGACTTCACTTAATTAAAGTTGAACAAGGTGATGATTTTGAAAAACCTAGTTGCGTATTCACTGAAGAAGATGCAAGCAACCCTGAATACACTGATGGTATTGAAAATGTAAACGATATGCCTACATTAGAACAATTACAACTATTTGCACTTTATAAATATTATGCAATGGTTTACGATTTATCTGATGCTGACATAGAAACTAAATATGGTATCACAGTTCCTAGTATTCCTAACAGCGTAAACACTGCCTTAACAACATATTTTGATGATTTGTTATCAGCTACATACGTTTTAGGAACTATTAACATAAGCATTGCTGAAAAAATTGTTAATGGAGAATTCTTAACAATATCTTATACTACATTAGACAACGATGAATTAATGGCTATGTTAATGAATGTTAGAAACGTTTACTTCGATGCAATTTTAGGAGAATATGTTACAGAATAAATAAAATATAAATAAAAAAAGCTGATTGATTTCAGCTTTTTTTTTATTATTTACTTAGTTTATGTTTATAATATCTTTCGCGTTCTAAAACACCAATACTACTTGTCAAATGTCCTGTTTCTGTAACATCTAATTCTTCTCCTAAAACAGTTGTTTTAGAATCAATATTATCAATAAAATGAATAATTAATGCTTCCGCAATATTAGGCTTTCTTGGAGAACCATAGTTACCATAATAATGGTGACTAATGATAATATGTTCTAAAAGCATTGTTTCTTCTTCATCAATATATCCAAGTTCTCTAGCTACACTATCAATTAGGTTAGCACCCATAGTAATATGCCCTAAAAGTTTCCCTTTTACAGTATATTCACTACCTTCATATGTATCAAATTCAAATATTTTACACATATCATGTAAGACAATACCTGCATTTACCAAATCAGTATTTAAAAATGGATATACCTTATAGAATCCTTCTGCTAGTTTTAACATCGTATGTGTATGATAAGCTAATCCTGAAATATATGCATGGTGAAATTTTGTTGCTGCTGGATATAAGTAGAAATCATCTCTAAAACGATTATAGATAGTTTCAGTTATGTCTTTAATAACTTTATTTTCTAAATTAGCTATCGTTGTTTCGATATCTTTTCTTAATTCTTCAGTATTAACTGGGGCATAGTGATAGAAAAACTTAAGTAGTTCTTCTTTCTTTGCATCAGTAACTTCTTTATCAGCTAAAATTATGTATTCTTTTACTTCAAAATGTACTTTTTCTTTAAACTGAGTAGCAACTGTTTCAAAATAATATATTTTGTTTATAGATACCTCTTCATCCTTTTTAATTCTAACAATAACATTTTCTGATTCTTCTGTTAAAACATTAACAGGATATGTTTCATATGTTGAATCATTCCTTTGGAGAACTTTTCCAAAGAAATTAAATTCTTGTCCTACTTCTACCATAAAATCACCTCTTCTTAAATATATATGTTCCAATATCCTTCAATACATACTCATATTTATCATCTACCTCATAATCTTCTGTAGATGATAATAATAGATTGTACTCGTCAGGAATAATAATTGTTTCTTCTTGCATAGTTGGTTTAAACACAATTAACATATTACAAATAGTATTTAAATGCACCATAATTGATTTTGAACTAAGTGTAATTATTTCTGTTTCTTGTTGCAAATCGTAGCTTGATTTAATCTTCAAACAACTTGTTTGTTTTCTGATTTCTATTAGCTTTTTCACATATTCAACAACATCATTATATTCTTCTCTTCGCTTCCAGTCAATTAAATTGATGTCGTCGCCTGAAATATATGAATTTTCAACAAGATTCTTAGTTCTTAGAAACTCTTGTCCGGAGTGAATAAATGGTACTCCCTGAGACAACATAATCATCGATAAAGCTAATTTAGCTTGCTTTTTAATTAATTCTTTATCATCAGTGATATGTAGCGCTTTATCAAAGAACGTAAAATTATCATGACATTCAATATAATTTATACTTTGCGTTGTATATTTAAACATAAAACGATCTCTAGCACTACCTAAAATCATCTCTTTAACAACATCAGTATCATCGGTATTTCCTAGGCAATATCCTTTTGATTTTGAATCAAATGTAGCCCCTTTGATTGTTTCTCTGAATTTGTCGTTAAAGAAACCAATTGTGTAGATGACATTTTTATTACTCATATGAGCCATTCTATCCGTTAGGTTAGAGGAATACATATTCCAACCTTCCCCATAAACAATAATATGTTCACTAAAATCATCTAGTTCTTGTCTTAATTCATTCATAGTTTCATAATCAATTAATCCCATTAAGTCAAATCTGAATCCATCAATTTTATATTCATCAGCCCAAAATAATACGTTATCAATTATAAGCTTTCTCATCATTTTACGGTGACTTGCAATATCATTATTACAGCCACTAATATTTGTTAGTATTCCTTGTCTATCCATATGATACGCATATCCAGGAACAAGTTTTCCAAATGGGAAGTTTTCTGCATTATATACATGGTTAAATACAACATCCATAACAACTGATATACCATTTTCATGTAATACATCAATCATTTGTTTTAATTCATTAATTCTTGAATAAGGATCATTAGGATTTGTTGAATACCAGCCTTCAGGTACAAAAAATTGATGTGGGTTATATCCCCAATTGTATTGTGAATCTCTTTTGTTTTCATCAACACCATCAAAATCAAAGATTGGCATCAATTGAACGTGAGTTATTCCTAACTCTTTTAAATAGTCAATTCCAGCTGATAATCCCGATTTCGTCTTAACTCCCGGTTCGATAACACCCAAGAATTTGCCTTTGTTTTTGAAACTCATAGTGCTATCAATAGTGAAATCTCTAACGTTCATTTCGTAAAGAACAGCGTCTAGAATATTACCTGAAAAATTAGATTCGTTTTTCATTTTGTAAAAATTAGACTTATCTACTACAAAACCATATTCTCCATTTGCATTAGATGCAATCGCATATGGATCTTGTACTATGCTTTCTTTTCCATTAACGTAAACTACATATCGGTATTTGTATCCTTCTAAATCTCCGTCTACTTCAGCTCTCCATACTCCAGAATTCTTGTAAGTCAAACTATATATTAGATTTTCATCATTTGGCGAAACTAATTCAAGTTTTACATATTTAGCTACTGGAGTCCAAATTTTAAACTTTGTACTCTTTTTTGTATATGTAACACCTAAATCACTTTTTTTATAACGATAAATATTATCAAACAATTCTGTTCTTACTATTTTGCCTGTATATAATTCAGACATTTCTTTTTTTTGGTTTTCAACAAAATATACTTTACCTAAATCAATATATGCATCAAAGTGAGTAATCAATTTTATTTCCATACCCAAATTTATTTTCTGAGAAATATGCAAATTTATAATTTCGTTATTTCCAACCAAACAATACTTGTTATTATCTTTGTAATTTTTTATTGGTACAATTACTGTTACTTCATCAAAATCATCAAGATAACAATAGAATGCACGGTTATTTTTTTCCATATTTATGCTCCATTAATTTCATAGTAAATTTTTTAATTTCTTCATAATCATTTTTGATTTGATCCGTTATTACTTGGTAAGTAATTTCATCAATTATTTCTCCAATAATTTCTGCATCTTTAAGTGTTGTTAACTCTAATATATCTTGTCCTTTAAATTTTAAATCACAGGTTCTATGAATTGGTAAATTTTCGTCAATTTTGAGGATTAGAGATTCCTGATTATTATCAGGATTTATTACAGTATTCACGCTATTGGTCATCAAAGGTATATCTGTTCCAAGACGATAGATAATCATTTCATTAAATTTATCATTTTCTGATACAGATACCAGTTCTATTACTTTATTAATAATTGCTTTTTCTTTATTAGAAAATCGCCAATGTTCGGGAATATCAATTCCTTCTAGATAAAAACTTAATGCAAATAATTCTAAATAATTTAAACTAAATTTTTCTCTATTTTTTATTAAATCTAGGGCCTTTTTGAATTCAGGAAATACATTAGAAATTCCGGATTTTTCTAGTAACTTAATCGCTTTTTTGCTGTTTGGATATGCGCATATTTTTTTTAGTTCCATTAGGATTCTTTCATTAGAAATTTCCTTTAATAAAGCAATGTTTTTTTGAATGCTCTTGAATGTTTTTTCTTCGATATCAAAACCAAGTTTTGATACAAATCTAAATGCTCTTAACATACGTAATGCATCTTCATTAAACCTTACATCCGGTTCACCTATTGCCCTAATAAGTTTATCCTCTAAGTCTTGTTTTCCTTTAAATAAATCCATAATTTTTCCATCGTAATCCATTGCGAAAGCATTGATTGTAAAGTCTCTTCTCTTTAAGTCCTCTTGAATACTATTTGAGAATTCTACATTTTCTGGTTTTCTATGATTTATATACTTTATATCAGATCTAAAAGTAGTAATTTCGAATGTATCTTTACCTATGAAAACTGAAATTGTACCATATCTAAGACCTGTAGCCTTTGATTTATCAAATATTTTTTGTACAACATCGGGTAAAGCATTTGTTGTGATATCTATATCATTCGGCTTTATTTTTAATAAGTAGTCTCTAACAAATCCACCAACAAAAAATGCTTGATAATTTAAATCAAGAAGTTCTTTTAGAATTTTTTTACCTTTTTCATAATACAAATTCATAGAAATCACCTAAATTATTATAACATATTAAGATTTTTATTCCTAACTAAATAATGGAAAAATAACCAATATATACATGCTTCTATGTTATAATATTTTATGGTGAGATTATGAAATCTATTAAAGAAAAAACTATAAGTGAATTAGTGGTAAAAAAATCAAAGTTTGTTGCTTTAGCCTTTCCGGTTAATACCGATATTGAAGCTAATGAGATTTTAAAACGAGTAAAGAAAGAGCATATAAATGCTAATCATTACACCTTTGCCTATGTCATAGGCGATACCGGTATGGTTCAAAAAGCTTCCGATGATGGTGAACCTACAAGAACCGCTGGGTTTCCAATTTTAGAAGTTTTACATAAGAATAACTTAACAAATATAATTATAGTTGTCATTCGCTATTTTGGAGGTATCAAACTAGGTACAGGTGGTTTAATAAGAGCATATTCTTCTAGCGCTTCTGAAGTTATCAAATTAGTTACCCTTACAAAAAAACAAACTACATATACCTGTACGGTAAAATGTAGTTATGATAATATCGGTAGTATCGATAAGCTTTTAAGAGAAAAAACAGAATTATTAGAAGTAAGTTATGATCAAATTGTTTGTTTTTCTTTTAAAACTACTTCTGAAAATTTTGAAGACGTTAAAGAAAGCTTATTTAATAGAAACCACTTTAAAGATAACCTATCTATTGAATCTGAATACACTGAATACGCTTAGAACAAACTGTCTACGTACTCCAAAATAGACATAACAGCATCCACAAAAAGATAGCCGAGTATTATGGCTATTACCATAAATATAAACCTTATTTGCTCACCTGAGTTTTTACGAAAGATTTTAGAGAAATCTATTGCTTGCATTGCTCTAAAAATAAAGATAACAGCTACGAAAAATAATATTATTCTAGAAATCACAAAAATTCTAGAATCAAATAGAGATAATAACATTTTAATCACTCCAATATTGCATCAGGAACAAATTGTTCACTTGATAGATTTGTATAAACGTCAATTACTAATTCATTAGGTAAACATACTATGGGTTGTAGATGCGAGTCTGTAGGCGCTTGAAATTCACAGATATCTCTTGGACTTTCTTGATACTCTACAGATATCTTTGAGTTTTCAATTAGAAGCTTAATACCGGTTATTTGATTGTTTTTTGCATATTCATCAATTTGCCATAATGCTTCCATATCTGTTGTGACTTTGCCTGGAACATAAAATATACCTTCGTCAGCTCTATCCGTTATAATCTGATCTTTATAAACTGTGTTAAACACTTGATATTCTAGAGATTCTAGATCAATCATCAGGATTAACTCATTCTCATATGTTATTCTAGCATATGAGTTACCGCTTCGATTACTGTTCTCATAGATTTTAAATCCTAGTAAAGATCCAATGCCTATAAGTAAGATAATTACGATAATAATAATATCCAATTTTTTGATAATATCACCTACTCACTAGTATTATACAATATCTACACAGAATTTTCATTAAAGAAAAAGGGAGTTCTTATGAAAAAAACTATTTTACTAATTATGTTGTTGCTAATTTCCCCTATGTTTATGGGATGTAATGCATCATTTATTAATCCTAATAATGATTTATGTGTTGAATCAAGCACAAAAGGTGTATACTTTTGTGAGAAAACTGCTACTTCTTATTTTGATACAACTGTATCTTTAAAACTTTATTACACAAAAGATGATAGCTACAATATTTTGGAAGTATTTGAGTACTTCACAAATACATTAGAAACATATCATAAATATTTCGACAAATATAATGAATATAACGAAATAAATAATATATATACAATTAATAATTCGGAGTCAACATTAATAATAAGTGATGAGTTGTTTGAAGCTTTACAATTTGCTATTCTAAACCAAGATTTGGTAGTAGTTGATAATGTTCGCTTATTTAATATTGCTTTGAATCCAGTTTTACAGGTGTGGCACAATGCAAGAGAAAACATTGCTTGTAATGATAATATTGAACTAGGAATTTTATATTGTCCTGTACCAAGGGACGAGATTGATGGAATAGAATTTAATACTAATCCAGATAATATGCAATTAGACGAAGAGAACAATAGTATCACTTTCTTAGAACCTGACATGTCACTTGATTTAGGCGGCTTTGCAAAAGGTTATGTTGCTAATATACTAACTGAATATTTAAATTCTTTATCTATCACATATATACTTAATTTAGGAAATTCTAATGTTATAGCTAATGGTCAAAACCCAACTAATGATACTTCCGACTTTATTGTAGCGTTGATTGAACCAAGCACAGAGTTTAGATTAATCAATACCTATTACCAATATATACAGTTACCAGAAGATATGGCCTTAGTAACTAGTGGAAATTATCAAAGATTCTTTAAAGATATTGACGGTAGTGACGTTTATCATCATATCATCGATCCTAGAACCAATTATCCTGGAGGAGATGTAATGAGTGTGTCAATAATATATCCCGATTCAGCTGTAGCTGATATTTTATCTACTGCTATTTATCTACTAGATTTAGATGAAGCTTTAGAGTTTGTTAACGGAACCGATAATTTAGAAGCTGTCTGGTATGGTTACGATGGAACCATTACTTATTCAGAGGGCTTCCAAAATTATAAATATATTCTTGAATAAAAAAAACGCCCTAAGGCGTTAATTAATAATTAATAATTTTCTCAGAGAAATCTGAGATTATTTTTTTTGCTAGAAAACCAGTCAATAATCCTGCTGGAACACTTATTATTATCATATATGGTAGATAATAAATCAAAGTTGGTGTATTGACAACTAGTATAGCTGCGCCTATTTGACCAACCATGTGCATTAAAGCTGATATTACTGATACTGTGTAGATTGATAACTTTGTACCTTTCAAAGCAATTAAAACAAGTACCGCTAAAGTTCCTCCACTTAAACTAATCCAAAATGGTGGTGTAAATAATCCGCTATAAATAAGTCCTACAAGAAATATTCTTAGAAAAGCAACAATTAATCCCGACTTCCTATCTAACGTGTATACTACAACCATAGTAGCAACATTAGCTAACCCAAGTTTCATACCCGGTAATGTAAAGAGAAATACGGATATCGTTGATTCTACAACACTTAAAACTATGCTTATTGATATCATTACCGACAAGAAAACTAACTTCCTAGTACTCAAAATTGTCTCCTTACGCCTAGATATAAATAAAGCATAATTAATGGCCAAAATAATAAAGCGATAGCTATAACTACAAACCAATTATAACCAGGTAGAAATGCTAAGTTAACATAGATAGCTAATCCAGTTATAATTAAGTAAGCTAAAGTTGAAAATATAAGTATATTCTTTCTTTTCTTAACAACATTCTCTTTAAGTTTATGCGTTTCAGGAAATGCTTGTAAAACATCTCGTGTATCTCCGAACTCATTAATTGATTTTACAATCGCTTCTTCTCTGGTATCCCCTAACTCAACAAGGTCATCAACTTTTTCTTCTAAACTGGTGGTCATTACTTCAATCAATTCTTTTTTGTCTTCATCACTAAAATAGTCTTTTAGTAATCTTGTAACAAATTTTTTGATACTATTCACGAAATGTCACCTCCCAGTATATTATTCATAATTTTATTAAGTGTCTTGAACTCTTTTATCAACTCTTTATAATATGCTTTTCCAAAAGATGTTATCTTATAATATCTTCTTGTTCTACCATGTGATTTTTCACCTTTATATGAAGAAATTAAATCTCTTTTTTCTAATCTTTGTACCACTGAATATAAAGTAGCCTCTTTGATATCAAAGAGGTTGTTTGTTCTTGTTTTTATTTCATTAACAATTTCATATCCATACATGTCTTTTTCTTGAAAAAGTTTCAAGATAATTGTATCAATATTCCCACGGATAATGTCACTACTTACCATGATAAACTCCTTAGTGCTTATTAATGATATAGCCTACAGATACAGCTCCTGGCCCTCCATGAGCACCTACAGCAGGAGTAAGTAAATAATCTTTTATCTCTCCAACTTCAGGTCTTAATTCGGCAATTCTATCTCTCATGTATTCAACTGTTTTAGGATTAAATGCATGAATTATAAAGGTTTCTACATCTTTGCCTTCAGTCTCTTCTAGGTATTTATCAATTACCCTATCAACAGCTTTTTTAAACGTTCTTATTTTTTCAACACTTACTACAGCACCAGCTTTATCAATTTCTAATAAAGGTTTTATCTTTAGTGCGTTAGCAAAGAAAGCAGCTGCATTTGAAAGCCTTCCGTTTTTAATTAAGAAACTTAAATCTTCAACAGCAAAATATATTTTGTTGTTGTCTCTGATAAATTCTAAATCTTTAATAATTTCGTCAATAGTTTTTCCCGCTTTGAAATCATCATGAGCTGTAAAAACCATTTTACATTCAATATATCCAAGTGATTTAGAATCGAATACTCTAACATCGACCCCTTCAATCATTTTAGCAGCTAAAAGGGCATTTTCATAAGTTCCACTCATTTTAGCTGAAATAGTAATGAATAAAATTGTGTCGCATCCCTCTGCTTTTAATTTCTCATAATGTTCCAACATTTTTCCAGTAGAAGCCATAGACGTCCTTGGAAACAGTGAAGGATTCTCTTTTAACATTTTATAAAACTCATCAGCTGTTAATTCTTCGTAATCTATATATTCCTTATCGCCCATAAGAACTGTAGATCTAACGATGTCTACTTGGTAGTCATGATCAATATAATCAATTGATGAATTTGTACACACTAATACGCCTAACTTTTTCATTTTTAACCCCCATATATCATACATTCAATTATATACATATATATACTTTTGTCAATATGCTCGGCTTTATCTTCTCTTTCTACTCGCTTGAACAGAAACTCTTTTACCTTTAAGTTTTTTGTTCTTACAATAGGTTAAAATCTTAGCGCTATAACTCTTAGGTACAGTAAAGAATGAGAACTCTGTTAAGATAGCAATCTCTTGAATTTCATTTCTTCTTATATTAACATTAGAATTAATAAAATCAAGAATATCCGATACAGTCAAGTTAGATTTTTTACCAATATTAAGATGGAATCTTGCTGTTTGTGAACTATCTGAGTTCCCTCTTCTATCATTTCCCTTAAAAGTCTCATTGATATCTTCTTTAGTTTTTGAACTATCATTTTCAGAGTTTAACATTTTAAGTAATGCAACAATGATTTCATCTTCTGGAATCTTTGCTTGAATTAAATTATTTAAAGTTATATATTCTTTATCTAAATTTTCATTTTGTTTAACTAATTTAACTTGTTCTATAAATTTTTCTGCTCTTATATCCATTACTTTTTCATAAGTTGGTACATTTCTTCTTTTTATCTTAGATTTAGTCAATCTTTCGATGTCAGCTATTCTTCTCATTTCTCCACGAGAAACTAAAGTAAATGCATATCCAAGATTACCAATTCTTCCTGTTCTACCAATTCTATGAATATAATAATCTGCTTTTTCTGGTGTATCATAGTTAAATACTGCTTCAACATTCTTGATATCTAATCCTCTAGCAGCAACATCAGTGGCTACCAAGACATCAACAATTCCATTATGAAATTTATTTAAAACGTCAAGTCTTGTTGTTTGTGGTAAATCACCATGAATTTTATCACAATTTATTTTTCTATCGATTAACTCTTGTGTTAATTGATCAACTTTTGCTTTTGTATTACAGAATATAAGAGCTAAATTAGGTCTATAAATATTCAAAATACGATAGATTGCTTCTGTTTTATTTTCTCTTTTAACTTTGTAATAATATTGTAAAGTGTCTTTATTAGTTAAGTCAGATCCAACTGTAGTAATTACTTCTGGTTCGTTCATGTATTTCTTAGCAAGACTAATTATTGGTTTTGGCATTGTAGCTGAAAACATTAATGTTTGTTTGTGTTCAGGAGTTGTATTAAAAATTGTTTCAATATCTTCAATAAATCCCATTTTTAACATTTCATCAGCTTCATCTAGAATAAAATATTTAAGATGATCAAGCTTTATTGTTTTTCTTTTGATATGGTCTATCATTCTCCCTGGAGTACCAACGACAATTTGGGGTTTTTTTCTTAATGCACTAAGTTGTCTAGTAATTATTTCTCCACCATAAACATCAACAATTCTACAATTTTTAATGTATTTTGAGATACTTGATATTTCTCTTTTTATTTGTACAGCTAATTCTCTGGTTGGAGTAATTATTACAGCTTGTATGAATGGTTCATCAAAATCAATCATTTCTAAAATAGGAATACCAAAAGCTGCAGTTTTACCTGTACCTGTATGTGAATTCCCAATTACATCTTTACCTTGTAAAAGTAAAGGAATGGTTTGTTTTTGAATATCTGTTAAATCAACAAACCCCATTTCTTTTATTGCATTTTCTATTTCTACTTTAATTTTCATATTTTACCTTTTTCCCTTTTTCCCTTTTTATCATTTCAAAAAGAAAAAACCAACAATAAAGTTGATTTTAAGTCTTTAAATCAATAATATCGATTTCATTTTCAATTAAATATCCGGTTGTAACACCTTGCCCAATAATCCTCTTGTTAGTGAAATTGCCATCATAAATCTCTTTGTATCCGCAAGATGGCGAGCCATCTTTGAGGATAACCTGTTTACATCTGTTTTTTTTCAGTAATTCCAAAGTTATTTTTTTACCCTTATCAAAATTCTCAGTAACATCTAACCCTTCTTTACTAAGGATTTTTCCGTTTGATTGAATTTCGCTTGGTATTCTAGGGATAGATAACCCCCCGAAAACTTCTGGGCAGATAAGAACGACTTCTTTTCCCCTAATATAATCAATCACATCTAAATTTAGATTATTTGATCCATTATATTTACAGTTAATTCCTAACAAACAAGCGCTAACTCCAATAATATCTCTTTTCATTAAAATGAATCGAAATCGATGTTAACTTTCTTTCCTAATCTAGACGCTGCTGCATAGGCTATTGTTCTAATTGCATTTGCAATTCTTCCACTTCTGCCTATAACTCTACCTAAATCATCTTGGTTTACAAGCACTTGTAATGTAATAGAAGTCTCATCTTCAGAAAATTTCTTAACTAGCAAATCTTCTGGGTGTATAACTAATGGCGTTACCAAATCTAAAATTAGTTTTTCAAAATCAACGGCCATTTATATACTCCTTACTTATTATTTTTTTCTGAAACAAATTTACTAATAATTCCTTCTTTAGAGAATAGACTTTTAACAGTTTCTGTAGGTTGTGCACCTAAACGTAACCATTTTAAGACTTTCTCTGAATCAATGGTTACATAAGTTGGATCTTTTGTTGGGTCATATAATCCAACTATTTCCAAGTATCTACCATCTCTAGGTTTTCTTGCATCAGCAGCTACTACTCTGTAGAAAGGTTTTTTCTTTGTACCAAATCTTTGTAATCTAAGTTTTACCATAATTAATTTCCTCCTAAATATAAGTCCTGTATATTGTATCAAAAAAATATGCGTCTGTCAAGTAATTTTTGTTGACACACGCAAAATAATTTTTATAATTCAATACTAGGCATTTCTACTAAAGATTCATCGACTTTTCTTATAAGTTTATGCTTCTTTAATTCCTTTCTTATATTAGGATAGTCCTCAGTATCGCAATAGCCAGTTAAATAACGTCCAGCTTCATTAACGTACGTAATATTTATGTTATATTGTTTAATTACTTTGATTGCTTTCTTGTTTTGGAAATAAATCACTATTCCTTTTCTATCTACCATATAATCACCATCTTTTTCAAAACGAATTATAACATACAATTATATTTTTTTCTACTATCTTTGAGGTTAAAAGCTTGGTTTTTCATTGTAGATTTGTTATAATGTTTATGGTGATAAATATGTTACTTATGAAAGATGTAATACAAGATGGTCATCCAACCCTTAGAAAAAGAGCTAAAGAGGTTACTTTACCTTTTAGTAAAGAAGATTTTGATACAATCAAAGCTATGATGGAATTGATTGAGAATTCGCAAGACGATGAATTGATGGAAAAATACAATTTACGCTCTGCTGTAGGTTTGGCCGCTCCACAAATTAATATTTCAAAAAAAATGTTTTGTATAAAAACAATTGATGAAAAATTCAAAAAGGAATATAGACTAGCAGTCGTAAATCCTAAAATTTTATCTTATTCTGAAAAACTTACTTATTTGCCTAGTGGTGAAGGTTGTTTATCAGTTGACGAAGATATCACTGGTTTTGTGAAAAGGTCTCTTAGAATCAAAGCTAGAGTTAACTTAGTGGACTTAGAGACAGGCAAGACAACTAATGTTTTGTTAAAACTTAGTGGTTTTCCCGCAATAGTCTTCCAACATGAATATGATCATCTATTAGGAATTATGTTTATTGACAAAATGTCTAAAACGCCTCCTGATATCGAACCATTAAATTTTGAAAATGATAATTAAAAAATAGCTGAAAATTCAGCTATTTTTTTATTCTATTTGCAATATTCTTTGCATATTCTTTAATTTCTTCTATTTGTGAAGCTGATGGATTGAATTTTATTCTTAATCCATCAACAACTTTAAACATAAGTTGTTTTTCTCTTTGTATTATATTTTCAACGGCTTCACCGCTCCAGCCATATGAGCCAAATGCAGATGCTATTTTACCTTTAGCCATTTCACAATCAATTTCTGCTAGAAGTTCCCAAATAACTTTGACTGTATCCCTAACGATAGTTGATGATCCAACTAAGAAGACATCACAAATAGGAACAAGTTTAACTATTTCTTTCCTATCAGCAAAAATTAAATCATAGGTTTTAATATAAACTTGATTGTCTAATTCATTCTCAATTGTTTCTTTTATTATAGTAGCCATTTTTTCAGTATAGCCATATGCGCTTGCATAAGGTATAAGGATAAGAGGTTTATCAAGTTTTTTTGGTAAAACACTCCACTTATCATATAAATTGACCACTTCATCAATAACTGATTCATCAAGAATTAATCCGTGCGAAACAGCAATATATTTTGGATTAAGTGATTTTACTCTTTCCAAACCTTTTCTTACGTGTGGTAAGAAAGGATGCATTATGGCTTCAAAATATTCTTTTAATGCTTTAATGTACACATCTTTTGTTTTGTTGTCTTTTATAAATATTTCTTCACTAGCATAATGAGCCCCAAAAAAATCGCACGTAAATAAGAAGTTATCTTCTTTTACATAAGTGAATATTGTATCAGGCCAATGTAAATTAGGCTGACTAAAAAATTCTAAGGTTTTATTTCCTAAAGACAATTCCATCCCGTTAGTAATGCGATTGCCATTAAAAGGAATATTTAATATTTCTTTTAAATTCATCAATGCAGGAATTGAAGCAAATATTTGGATATTCGGATTTATTTGCAATAAATCTTTTATAAGTCCTGAATGATCTGGTTCAGTATGATTCATAACTAGATAATCAATATCTTTAATATCAACAACATCTCTGATTCTGTCAAAAAACTCTTCTTTAAAAGTTAACTTAGCTGTATCAATCAAAGCTATCTTTTCAGTACCCTTTACTATATAACTATTGTACGTTGACCCGAATTCAGTTTCCATTATAATATCAAACACTTTTAACTTATAATCGATTACGCCAACCCAATAAATATCGTCAATAATTCTTCTGCTTTTATATTTCATAATCTCACCCGCTTTAATTATACATAATAAGTAACGATTTTCAAAACAATCAGTTAAATTATTTCTCTGGTATTGACACCTATATATATATTTGATAAAGTATTATGTAAGGTAAATTAAATATATTTAAACGGAGGACTAACATTTTATGAGTAAATATATAATTATTACAGATTCATGTGTCGATCTACCAGATAAACTAGCAAAGGATTTGGAGCTTCATATATTGCCTTTGAAGGTAACTATTAAAGGCAAAGAATATAAAAATTTATTAGATGAAAGTGAAATCTCATCTGAAACGTTTTATAATATGTTGAGGGAAAAAGAAACAGCTTCTACTGCTCAAGCAAATCCAGCTGATTTCGTTCAATTAGCAACACCATACCTTGAAAAAGGATTTGATATCTTATCAATAGCTTTTTCAAGCGCATTATCAGGTACATTCAATTCTAGTTTAATTGCTAAAAAAGAACTTGATGAAAAATTCCCAGAAAGAAAAATTATTTGTATTGATTCACTATGTGCATCAATGGGACAAGGTTTATTACTAACATATGCTGCTAAGATGCGTAAAGCTGGAAAAAGCATTGAAGTAGTTTCTGAATATGTAGAGAATAATAAACTAAATCTTTGTCATTTATTCACAGTAAGTGATTTAGGACATTTAAGAAGAGGCGGAAGATTATCAGCTTCAAGTTACATACTTGGAAATTTACTAAACATAAAACCTCTACTTCATGTTTCAAAGGAAGGTCAACTTAAGGTTTATGGCAAAGCTAGAGGAAGATTTAAATCAATGAATTTAATGGTTGATAGAATGGTTAAAACTTTTGATAAAGAAAAAAATGAAATGATTTATATATCACATGGTGATTGTATAGATGACGCTGAATATATTAAAAATCATATTATTGAAAGATTAGGTGTCTCAGAAGATATTATTACAATTAATCCAGTTGGACCAGTTATTGGTGCTCATTCAGGCGTTAACACATTGGCAATATTCTATATTGGTAATGAAAGATTTTTGGACAAATAAAATACTAGAGGAGCTGATTTCAGCTCCTTTTTTTTGTAACCTTCATAACAATAAAAAAGTTCTCAGACAAAGCTGAGAACTTTTATTATTAATCTAAAACTCTTATACAGCAGTTAATAAATAAACTGTTGTATTAGCTAAAGTAATCAATGTGAAGAATATAGATGTAAAGAATACACCTGTCCAAATATTACCAGTTTTAAGTGATAATCTTCTCATAATAATACCTGCAATAGCTAAAGTAGGTACTAACCCTACACATAAAATACTACTTAATGAGAATGTTGGCCAATATGCTGTTCCACTTGAATATAAAGGAATGTATTGGATAATCAAGAATAATACAACGGGTCCTGCTAATAAAGCAGCAGCGAATACGTCGCCTAACCAACCTTTAACATTCTTCGTATTTACAAACACTGAAATACCAGCTGCAAAATAATATATAAAGAATAATGGTATATATCTCAAAGCAGCAATAAATTGTGGTGTATTAAATATTTGAATAGCGTATGTATAGAATCTAAAGTCAGTCAAGAATACCCAACCTACAACAGCTACCAAGAATAATATTCCAACAACAAGTGCTAAAGCATTAAGTATGCTTAATCCAAGTTGTAATGGTTTAACTTTAAGACCAAATGCATTTTCGTCTTCTGAATTCAAATTGAAATAGAATCCTGATAATACTGTAACTAATAGAATCAATCCACCACTAGCCATTGCCCAATAAACAATTGTATTTACTGAAGGCGCGCTATAATAATGATCTGTCATAACAATTTCACCTGAATTAACTAATAACCAACGATACAACATTGTTATAACAACAAGTGCTAAAGCATACCATGATACTTTTAAAGTAAGTTTTTTAAGTGCTTCAGCTTTTTCAGGGTTTTTATTAACTAATGTCATTACCCAGAAAGCGATAACTGCTGCCACTGCAACACCAAATACTATCCAGCAAATAGTTGCCAGAGTTCCTAAGCCATCAGCTCGATCCATAAATGTTTTAACTAAGAATGCGTTTAATATACCTAAACCAACAAGAAGTACTCCCTTAACGATAAGTTTAATCTTATCTGTTTCTTTCTTAGTAGAAATAACCATATTACTAGCATATACTTTTTTAAGTACAGGTAAATTACTAATCAACATGAATGCTGGAATAATCATTGCGATTAATGCAAGAAGCGCAGTAAGCGTAAATGCTTCTTTTAACCACCAAACTTGTCCAGTTTTTCCAGTTTCAATTCCATATGAATCAAGTGTTCCTAAATCATCATGAAGACCTAATTGATATGTGAAAGCTGTTTCAAAAAAATTAATTGTATCTCCACCTGTTTCTAAAGACCATGTGTTTTGAGGATGTGTTTCGTCAGGAGTAAAGATTACTCTTTGACCACCAGCATCACTATAAAATACACTAGCTTCAGCTGTACCTTCAGCTGTTCTTCCTAAAAATGCTAATCCTGTTGGATCTGAAGTAAAATCTTTATAGAATACTGAACCTATTTGGTCAGCTGTGGGATTATTTTCAAAGAAGAATTGATCATAATGAGAAGCAATATGTCCTATACTTCTAGTTCCATAAGAGGCAAGAGTTGCATCTTGTCCCCAAGGGATATATCGATAATCTGCACCAGCTGGTAAAGAAGCTGCGATCTTACGATATCCATTAGTAGCGAAATCTACTTCATCTAAATAAACAGCACATGTTGATGCAAAACCACCCATTGAATGACCACTAATGCCAATCATTCCATTACCAAGTTCATCTTTTAATACATAATCTTGATCATACATATATTGAACTGCATCATACATAGCACTTACATAAAAGCTGAATTGCGCTGGTGTATCCCATGTTGAATCACCATGATCATACATAGAAAATGCTAGAACTACATAACCTCTTCTAGATAATTCAATAGCTGCTATTTCTTGCATTTCAGCGTTATTCAAGTATCCATGAGTTAACAATACTGCAGGAGCTGGATTATCTGCATCTACACCTTTTGGCATATAAAGATAACCTGCTAATTCTCCATTTGCAGTTTCAAACTTTTCAGTAGTTACCTTAACTGACCAAAAAGAATTTTGAACAAGGCTTGCGCCAATGCTCGCCACAACAATAACTAATAGAAAAATAACTAGCCATTTTAGTGGTTTCGATAATTTTTTAAACATATTTCCTCCTTTAGTTCTTTTTAAAATTTATATTAAAAATAATAATATACACAATTAAAAATAAAATAAAATAAAGCAACATTAAAAATTACGTGAATTCTAATAGTTACTCCGGTTCTCTTTTGAAATACATTAAATTTTGACTTCCTAACTAAGATTATATCAAGATTATACACCCAAATCAATACAAATCTAAAAAAATAGAGAATAAATAAGCCATTAAACAGAATAAATACTATATTTATGTAAATATGTATTTAAGGCATTATTTGGTATAAATTCTCTATTAAGAATATCCAGTTTTCTATACAAAAACTTAAATTATTAATTTGGACATAAAAAAAAGCCGATTAATCGACTTTTAGTTTGAAATTATAAACTTACAATATTTGAAGCTTGAGGACCTTTTTGGCCTTCAACAACATCAAAGCTTACTTCTTCGCCTTCTTCTAAAGATTTGAAACCATCTTTTTGAATTTGAGAGAAATGTGCAAATACATCTTTTCCATTTTCATCAGTGATGAATCCGAACCCTTTTTCAGCGTTGAACCATTTAACTTTACCAGTCATGTGTGTTACCTCCGTTTTATTATTTTTTGACTTCGTACAAATTGATTAATAACAATTGAGGTAACTACGTTAACTTAATTTCATTACTAATTCATATTACATCGTATTTATAATACAACATTTTCAAAGAAATGCAAGAGTTTTGTTGATTTATTTTTTAAAATCTGAAATATTTGTTCAAAAAACGTGAATATCACTGCTCTTCATTGATTTTTAGAGCTTTAACATATTTTTTATATTTAATTAAATACTAATTATTAAATCTCTATTGTAGTTTTTATACAAAATTAATGTACTTGTATCACTAATTTTTAAGCTTAATCTAACTTAACATCCTTCATATTAATGTTCATTGCTTTAGCGATACCTTTTCCGTATTCTTTATCGGCTAAATAACAATGTTTTATATGTCGATGTTTAATAAAATCAGGAACGCCATTCATATTTCTATTTGTATTTTCAAACAATCTCTGTTTTTCATCATCTGTCATAATATTAAATAGTAATCCAGGTTGAGTATAATAATCACTGTCATCTTCTCTAAAGTCGTAGAACTTCATAAACCCTTTTAATTCCACTGCTGGTTCACTTAGTTCTTTGCTATCTTCCCATTCACCAAAACTGTTTGGCCAATAGTGAGTTCTACCACCATAATTACCATCAGATCTTCCGTAACCATCTCTATGATTAGAATTCACTACAACTCCCTTTTTCGCTGCATTAACAGGAATTTGATGGTGATTTACTCCCAAACGATATCTTTGAGCATCACCATAGGCAAATAGTCTACCTTGTAGCATTCTATCTGGACTATATCCAATTCCAGGAACTATATTAGCAGGATTAAAAGCAGATTGTTCAACATCTTGGAAATAATTTTCTGGATTTCTATTAAGCTCCAAAATCCCTACCTTAATTAATGGAAAATCCTTCTTGTACCAAACTTTGGTCAAATCAAAAGGATTATATGGATGTTTATTAGCTTGCTCTAAAGTCATGATTTGTACAGAAAGTTCCCACTTAGGAAAATTTCCTTCTTCAATTGAGTTGTACAAATCCCTACCGTTTGATTCTCTGTCTTTTCCGCAGACTACTTCAGCTTCTTGATCGGTTAAACATTTAATTCCTTGTAATGTTTTAAAATGGAATTTACACCAAATTCTTTTGTTTTCCTTATTAATAAATGAAAATGTATGAGACCCATATCCATTCATATGTCTAAATGACTTTGGAATTCCTCTATCACTCATTGTAATTGTGACTTGATGTAATGCTTCTGGTAATAGTGTCCAAAAGTCCCAATTATTTGTTGCATTTCTAAGACCAGTTCTAGGATCTCGTTTAACTGCTCTATTTAAATCAGGAAAACGTTTTGCATCTCTTAAGAAAAATACTGGTGTATTATTCCCTGCTAAATCCCAATTTCCTTCATCAGTATAAAACTTAATTGCAAATCCTCTTATGTCACGTTCTGCATCAGCGGCACCACGTTCACCAGCAACAGTAGAAAACCTAGCAAAAACAGGTGTTTCTTTTCCTATTTCTGAAAATACATTTGCTTTTGTAAATTCAGTAATGTCATGTGTTACGGTAAACTTTCCAAATGCTCCACTACCTTTCGCGTGCATTCTTCTCTCAGGTATAACTTCTCTGTTAAAGTAAGCCATCTTTTCTAAATACCAAGCATCTTCTAACATCATAGGCCCACGTTTACCGGCTGTTAGACTATTCTCATTATCAGCAACTGGCGCACCAAATGCGTTTGTCAATTTCGGTTTCTTTTTTAAATCTCCTTTACCTTTACTCATTAAATTCAACCTCCCTTATAAGATTTATATAAAATAAAAACACAAGCTATGATTTGAGCAATCACCACCCTGTGTTTATTCATGTTTTAAACTTATAATTATTATAACTCTTTTAAAACTTTTTGTAAAATTGCCACAGTTTAAAAATATAAACTGAGGAACTTTCAACATCTGATTACATTTGACGCGTTTTTTATACCTTTTACCCTTTGATTAATGTATCCTCAGTAAAATTGTTTAAAGAGTCTTACCGAGGTCTCTTTGTTTGTTTTATGTATCTATATATAATACAATATCAATAATTATTAAATGGAGAGGTATTAAATGAAAAAAACAAAATGGAGTATAAATGAAGTAAAAGACTTGTCGGGAAAAATTATTATAGTTACCGGCGCAAATAGTGGTTTGGGTTTTCAAGCAACTAAAATATTTGAATAAAAACAAAAGGCTTAACTCCTCTTGAATTAGGGGTCAAGCCTTTTTAATTACTTGATTTTTCTAACATCTTCCCATAGTTCATCTATCTTGTTGATGTCGGTACTGCCACCATCTTTTAGATTTTGGTCAAAGAAATTTGTGATCACATTTTTTAGGATTGAAACAAGATAATCCTTATCAAGTTTACCCGTTATATTTATATACTTCGTTAATGGTGAATACATATAAGCCATTGAAAAATCAGCATGTGTTGTTTCATCTATCTGGTAAAGCCAAGAAGAGCCGCTATTTTTATCAATCAAACTATACAAATTGATATTGTTAACCCCTGTTTCCCAAGTACCACTTCTTAGAAATAATGCAGGCATATCCAATCCTTTTTCAATTTCTGTCTCATATATTGGTTCTACCCAAGCATCCATTCCAATGAGTGCTTTGATTCTTCCATCATTAATTGCAACTGCAACATCTGCTCCACCGCCAGTGGAATGTCCAAGTAACCCTATGTTGGATAAATCTAATCTCCCTTCAAATCTAGACAAAACATCTGTATTCATCTTTTCCAGTTCATCTAGTGTTAAGGTGATATCCCCTGCATAAGTATTTACCAACTTATTAGCATATTCTAAGAAGTCAGAAGTTGTTTCTCTATCTGGCAAAGCATCACGATTGAGATAGGCTATTTCTTCATCGCTAAAAACAGTAGCTATTGACCCATAAGTATGATCAATGCCAACAACTACATACCCCAAACTAGCTAGTTCTTCAGCTATATCTGTATGAATGTTTCTAAACCCTGTCCACCCATGTGAAATAACTACTACCGGGTATTCCTCAAAAGCATCACTTATTGGTGCTTCTTTGTATGAATTTGACATAATAAGTTCAGTATGATTAAGTACAAAAGTCGGTAAACTCATATCTCTAGCTAGAGCTTGTGACACAACTCGCCCATCTTCTATCCATGGGACAAGATCATAACCATCAGTAGATTCTGCTGGATACCAGACTTGTATTTTAATTTTCCTATTTCCTTCTTGTCCATAAAATTCCTCTCTATCATTATCTATTAAAACAAATGACTCTGTTCCAATTGAAAAATTACCACTTGGAAGTGGCATTGCATATACAGGAAAAACAAGACTAGAAATACCTGAAAACAAAAGCAAAAGTCCTAAGAAAATTATGGTAATTCGTCTTAAAATTATTTTGTTTTGAAATTCTTTGAATTTGAAGATAAAAAAACCAGCCATAACAATACATAAAAAAAGAGCTATATACAATGGGTATATTTGCCATCTTGTACTTTCTAAAATAATGTGCAATAGAAATAACAGAAGAGTTATTCCTATAAGTAGAATCATATATTGTTTTTTTATTGATTTGTATTTTATTAAAAATACTAAAGCCACTATAGTTAAGAGAAAAATAATACTTTCAATTATTTGCATTTTCATTACTCCTTATAATCTGAAATAGTTATTTAATTCCTGATAAATTATATCATAGATTATGTAATCAAACTAATTATTGCAACCTAATTAATAAAGGCATTGTTTAAAAAAAGACAAACTTTACTCTATAGAATTTATTCTATATTAGTCGTTTGTCATTTTTATAATAAATTGTATTAAAAAAGAGCTTGTTTTTAACCTTAATAACTAATAATCCAGCTATTTCAATAGTTTTTAAAAACAAACTCAGTATCACAATCGTGGAGGACCCTGCCGGATTTGAACCGGCGGTGAGGGAGTTGCAGTCCCATGCCTTACCACTTGGCTAAGGGTCCAAAAAATACATAAAGAGCAAGATTTACCTTACTCTAGAATATAAAATGGTCGGGAAGACAAGATTTGAACTTGCGACCTCCTGGTCCCAAACCAGGCGCTCTACCAAGCTAAGCTACTTCCCGTTATAAATGGCGCGCCCATCAGGAGTCGAACCCGAAACCTCTTGATCCGTAATCAAACGCTCTATCCAATTGAGCTATGAGCGCGTAATCACTAGTTGCTATAAGCAAACTTTAGTGTTAATTACCATATCCATTTTGAAAGGCCGATATATATATTATCAAATTTAGGTGTAAAAAGCAACTTTTTTTTACTATTTTTTCATATTTTTTTTCTGAATATTTTTTGTAATTTTTTATCCGGTATCAATATAACTAATAAGGCCAATATTAGGACTATAAAAAGAAATATGATTACAACAGAAAATTCAGTATAAATATAGCAATAAGCAAAGAATCCTTTTATCTCTTTTCCCGCTTCGTTTATGTGTGTTAGAGGTTCAACAATAGTAACAACAAATAGTGTAATAATTGCCATTAATGATATAGCAAAACCTAATATACTTAGAAGTTTATAGGGACTTAAAGTTTTCTTTTCATCCTGTACAACTGTGTAATAACTAAAATCCGAATCAGACTTCCTATCTTTTAATAAATAATCTGTAGAAACATTAAATAACTCAGAGAGTTTAATTACGTTTTTTAAATCAGGCATTGAAACTCCTGTTTCCCATTTGGCTATGGTTTGTTTACTTACGTTTAATTTATTAGAAAGTTGTTCCTCTGATAAGCCAAGTTTTATTCTATTTTCCTTAAGTTTTTCATAGAACATTATTATTACCTCTTAATACAATATGTATCTAAAACAATACAAGATTGTGGCGATTTTGTCAACTTTATAATGTTTATATTAAACTAAAGGTTCTCATTATAAAGACAACAATAAATATTGAAACAATGGATAGCGTGGTTGTCCATACAACTAATTGAACTGCTAATTTTGCATCATTATTCAATTCCTTAGCCATAATCGCCCCTGATATAGCTGTTGGTGAAGCTAAAAGAGCTATTAGAGCAGGATATTCAACAATAGTGAAATTAAAAAAATTAGTTTTAGTGGATAATAAAATAGCCAATGGAATAGTTACAAGAGGCGATATAACAACTCTTGCAAATGTTCCAATAAAGATTTCTCGTTTCATATTTTTTATAGCTAAGAATTCAAACGTACCACCTAAAACTATCAGTGCAAGCGGTGATGCCATATTGCTTATCCAAGTTAATGGTGTATATAGAAATTTGAGATTATCCTTTATTGTAAATACTGCTTCATTAGTAACTGGATCAACTATCCACGATCTAATCAACAAAGTTATTAATCCTAGAAATATAGCGATAATCAAAGGATTCTTAACTATTTTAATTAGTGTGGCTTTAAATGGATGAATATCCTCTTCTTCGTTTCTTACATACATAGTAAGGGCTACAACAGCTAAGATATTAATCAAAGGAACGACTACAGCCGATACAAGTGCAACTACTATTACCGCATCCGAACCACCTATTGCTTGTGCTAAAGGTATCCCAATAATTGCATAATTAGCTCTAAATACTGATTGAAATACTGGCCCTTTTTGCTTCTTATTTTTAATAAGTATACTTGAGATTATTAATCCTATGATAAATAGGATTAAAGTAGCAATAACTGCATAGACTATAACTGACCAATTAATTGATTTAAAACCTTCAATTTTATATATTGTTGTAAATAAAAGTATCGGTAACGCAACTCTAAAAACGAATTTATTACCAATCTTTAGAAAGTTCTCATTTACAAATCCAGCTCTCTTTAATATATAACCTAAACCAATCAATAATAATATTGGTAATACAGCATTAAGCGCAAACCATAAAGTATCCATAAACCCACCTAATTATTTTTATTTCTTACCTAATGTAGCACAATATACTACAAACTCTTCATCTCCAAATTCAAACATGTTATCGACTTTCCCTTGGTCATATGCACATATAGCAACCATTCCGAGATCTATAGTTTCACATGCAAGATACAAGTTTTGACAAGCATGTCCTGCTTCAATAGCTATCATCTTGTGAGATGTAAATGAATATTTATATTCCATACGATAAGGAACTGCACTCCAAAATACTATAGCAGCGCAATCTCTTAATTGTCCTTTTAACGAATCGTTTAACATTTTATCAGATAAATCAGTTCTGATTAATCTTAAATTACCAGTATCTTTCATATAATGATACAACCCTGGTTTAATATTTTTAGCTTTCCTTAAATATATGTATGTTTCTAAAGAACTTCTTGCTCCACCTGTTGGAATTACACCTAGAGCAAATCCATCTCCTATTCTTCGAATATGAGAAGTTAATTTCATTAGATAAGATATTTCATTTAGAGTTAGTTCAACATCTTGATATTTTCTCAAACTACGTCTTGACATTATTATATCATCTAGAGTCCTAGAACTTAGATTATTTACATCTTTATTTAAGTCAAGAATTTCTCCTGAATTGTATGACTTATAAACAATTGGTTTCGGTAATTTCATTCCCCTCGGTGTTTGTTCATCTTCTAATTTAGTCCAATCAGTTTTTAATGATTTACGGTATATTTTAATCATTTCATCTATTTCTTTTTGACTATATTTCATTTTACCACCTCATATATATAAGATATTATATCATATAACAATTAATATATATTCGAAAAAAAAAGAGAATCGAAATCCTCTTTTTAGACTGAACATTTTTCGTAATCACATAAATCATTAATACATTGTATACAACCTTGTTTTTTGATTAGAACCGATCCACATAAAGGACATAATTCTCTCTCCATCTTATCAGGTTTATATCTTTGATTTTCAATAGTTACATTTGTAACGTAATCTTTTGATTCTTCTGTCTTCTTGTTATACCATTTTTCTTCAATATGCATTTTTGGTGGGATTCCAGGATTTAAATCTTCTGAATTCTCATTAATACCCATTAAAATTCCTATTTTTGCACATCTGTCTCTAAAAACAGTTGCGCCTTTAAATCCTTTTTTCCATGCAGTAAGATAAATATTCATTACATCTTCTACCGATGTATCATTAGGAATATTAAAAGTGGAACTAATTGCTGTATCAACATATTTTTGAATTGTAGCTTGTACATCTGCACGTTTTTCAAATTCAAGGTTTTGTGATGTTATTTTAGTCCATTCAGGAAGTTTTTCTGGTTCTATACCTAAAATTTTTGCCATTTCAAGTGGTGTTTTTTCCCAAACAGTAATTTTCTTTTCTTCATCAAACATTGAGATAATTCTTCTTGTGTAATTTATTTGGAAGAATGGTTCAACGCCACCACTAATTCCTAATATATTTGAAATAGAGCCTGTAGGTGCTACACTTATTAAACGACTATTTCTCATACCATGTTTTTTAATTAATTTATCAACTTCTGGATTGATTGTATCTTTATAAAACTTAGATGATGAAATCTTATCGTAATCATATAAAGGGAAAGTTCCTTTGCTCTTAGCATTTAGTGCACTAGCTTTTGCAGCAGAGTTTAACATATTTCTCATCATTTCATCTAAGAATTCTATAAATTCAGGAGATCCATAAGGCATTTGCATAGCTAAAGCTAAATCTGCTAATCCCATAATCCCTAAACCAACTTCACGATATTTCTTAACGTGTTCTCTTTGTTCTTTCAATGCATGTCTATCGCCTAGCATTGTTAATAAATCATCTAAAGCATAAACCATTTCTCCTACAACATATTCAAACCTTTCATAATCAAAATGAGCTTCTTCTGTAAAAGGATTTCTAACAAAAGCTTTTACGTTTACACTAGCGAGATTACATGAGCCATGAGGCATTAAAGGTTGTTCTCCACAAGGATTAGTCGCTGTAAACTTTACTTCTTCATATTCACTAAGGAAATGATAGTCATTCATATGGTCAATAAACATAATACCAGGGTCACCCATAGTATGTGCAGAATATGCGACTAGTTCCAATAATTGTCTAGCTTTTACAATTTTTTCAATAGTTTCATATGGTGTTTCAAAATGCATATTCCATAATTCATCTTTTTCCGCAGCTTGCATGAACTTATCCGTTAAAGCAATAGATATATTAGCTCCATTTATTTTACTTAAATCTAATTTTGTTGTAATAAATTCTACAATGTCAGGATGATCAATGTTTAGAACCAACATCAAAGCTCCTCTTCGAGATTCTTGTTGGGTATTTAATGTTGTATGCGAGTATTTTTCCGCAAACACCATAATACCAGGCGTTGTATTAGAACTATTATTAACTTTAGCGCCTTTTGGACGCAGGTTAGATAGATTTAATCCTTGACCACCGCCATAACTATAAGTTCTAGCTATTTGGTAGTCAACTTTATAAATGCTCTCTAGATTGTCTTCTGGGTCTTCTGTTACGTAACAATTACTTCCTGTAATGTTGCCTTCTCTCCCAATTGCATAAAGGTTTCTTCCGGCAAAGATAGCTTCTTTATGTCTAAATATTTTTTCTAGTGATGGTTTACCAAAAGAAATTCTATTTAGAAAATCTTTTTTGCTTTCGTTACGCAATAAGTATTTTTTTAAAATAAGGTCTTGTCTCTCATCGTTATCTCCCCAAGGATTTTCACGATCTATTCTTTGTTTCTCGCGGAATTTAATATAAGCCTTAGCAACTTCATATTTTTTAGTTTCCATCAAGAATAATTCAACATCATCTTGAATTTTCTCAATATTAATTAAATCGGTCTTGCTATAATCACTAGTAATATTTTCTGCTTGTCTAAGACAATCATTGATTGAAAGTTCTTCTCCAACACTAATGTAGGCCTTATGTAAAGCACTGGCAATTTTGTTCAATTTAAATCTTTCTTTTTCTCCATTACGTTTAATTACTTGCATTGTTAATCCCCCATTATTAAAAAATAATACACCGATAAAATCACCGATGAATTATATATATTTTACACTAATTATTATATATTAAAAAGCTGAAATTTAATAGTGATAACTCAAAACTTTTGAAAAAATAAAACGACTTTATTCAAAGTCGTTCATATAGTATACTTTTTTACAAAAATCTAACTCATAGAGAACAGCAAATTTATGTGTAATCTAAAAATGTGTTATATATTATTTAGAAATAACTTAATAAATAAAGCTCTTGGATCGAATCTATACAATTCTATTTTTTAAGAAAAGCAATTGTTTTATTAATTCTTTCTAAAATTCTTTTTTCACCTAGTATATTTAATACAAAATAAAAATTAGGTGTATTCTTTTTAGCGCAAGTCGCAAGTCTTAATATTTCTGCATAGTCTCCAATTGTACCCACAAATTCTTCTGGCCTTTTCTTAAAATCTTTTCCTCTTGCGGCAAATTTTTTATTAACAGCCATTTGTTTTAAATTTGCGAACCATTCTTCTTGGTTAAGATTCAACCCATTATTTGCTTTATATTGTTCTAGTATCTCTACTAAAAATTCTTTCGAGTATCTATCTTTGAATTCTAAGCCTTGTTTAAATAAGTCATTATAGTAATCATCATACATAAAATTTATAATAGGCAAAACATCGCTAAATTTTTCATAATCTTTTCTAGGCTTCTCTTGATCTCTTTCGATATTTATTATCAATTTAAAATACTCAAAATCTCTTTGAATGACTTCTTCAAACTCTTTATTGTACTCTACAGCATAATTAAGCGCTTTTGAAGCAAAAGTTTCTGCGTTCATAAGACCTAGCCTATCTTTAGATATTGATTTGATTTTTTCTAAATCGAACAGAGCTCCATCAGTGCTCATTTTGTCGAAAGTTAAGGGAAAATCAAAGATATTTGCCTTTGGATTTTGTATTCTCCACTCTTCGAAATTACTGTTTGCAAGAGTCATTAAATATTCTAAGAAACCTTCAATAGGATATCCTTGTTCTAAAAAGAAATCTACTGATGCTTCAACATCTTTTCTTTTAGATAGTTTTCTTTTATTTCCATTATCAAGTTTCATTATTACCGGAAGATGACAATAAATTGGTAATTCAAAATTAAGTGCTTTGAATAAATCTAAATGAATTGGTACTGATGGTAACCACTCTTCTCCTCTAGTAACATGAGTTGTATGCATAAAGTGATCATCTACAACATGCGCAAAGTGATATGTCGGTAATAAATCACTTTTCATAATTACAATATCTAGCATATTCTCTGGAAATTGAATACTCCCTCTTATTGCATCAAGAAAATCAATTCTATTTACTTCGTCTCCATTTGATTTAAATCTGATAACATAACTTTTACCTTCAACAATTTTTTCTATAACTTCTTCATCTGTCAATTTTCTACATTTAGCAAATTCTTTATAATATCCAGGCAACAACTTGTTTTCTTCTTGATATTTTCTAATCTCCGCTAAATCATCACGTGTACAAAAACATGGATAAGCAATTCCTTTTACTAGCATATCCTTAATAACTGTGTGGTAAATAGATTTTCTTTCAGATTGAATATATGGCCCATATTTACCGCTACTTAAAAAACTTTCATCTGGAGTTATGCCAAAAATATTTAACTGTTCAAGCACCTTTTCCCCTGAACCTTTTATCTCTCGTTTTTGATCTGTATCTTCTAAACGCATATAAAATATTCCATTCGTTTGTTTAGCAAAACGCCAACTTACTAATGATGTGAATAATGAACCCGTATGTAAAAAACCAGTAGGAGATGGAGCGAATCTGGTTACTATCGCATTTTCCTCTAGGTCTCTTTTTGGATATTTTTTCTCTAAATCTGTCATATTTTCTTTAATTTCAGGGAAAATCAAATTTGCTATTTTTTCTTTGTTTGTCATATAATTACGTCCTATCTAATCTATTTTAATATTCTCATTATCATCCGATTTATTATCAAGTAAAAAATTAACCTTCAAATGATTCCAAAACTTAAGGCACAGCCTATTTTATAAGCAATAAATCCATATTATTCAGTCTTTTTCACTAAAATAGTATATCATATATAAACAAAAATATAAAGCGTTGAAATAGTCTAAAAATCAATGAAAGTGGTGTTTTTAAAAATATATTGGAACTATTATATATTAATCAAGAAGAACATATTCAAAAACAAAATGGTGCGAAAACGCACCATTATTTTTATTCTCCTATTGCGAATTTTAGTATTGCTTCACAGACTACTTCACCATCTACAAAAGCTGTGCATTCTGCTATCCCGATTTTACCTCTTTTATTAACAACTTGAGCTTCTAAAATCATTTGATCACCAGGTTGTACAGGTTTTTTAAACTTACATTTATCAATACCAGCAAAGTATGCAAGTTTTCCTTTATTCTCTTCCATTGATAAAATTGTTACTGCGCCTGTTTGAGCTAAAGCTTCAACAATTAAAACACCTGGCATCACATGTTTACTAGGGAAATGGCCTGTATATATATGTTCGTTAACCGAAACATTTTTAATTGCTACTGCCTTGTCCCCAGGTATTAATTCGGTTACTCTATCAATTAATAAAAATGGGTACCTATGAGGTATAATCTCCTGTATTTGATTACTATTTAAAATCATATCTATTCCTCCTCAGTATATTTTTTAATGGCAATAGTGGCGTTGTGTCCACCAAAACCAAGACTATTACTTATTGCGTAATTCACTTTTCTTTGAACACCCTTTTTTAATGTGTAGTTTAAGTCACACAAAGGATCTAATGTTTTTGTATTTATAGTTGGCGGTACAAAATCATCTCTTGTGGCTAAAACAGAAAAAATTGCTTCTACTGCACCTGAAGCCCCTAATAAATGTCCCGTCATTGATTTTGTACTTGACACATTAAGCTTATATGCATGTTCTTTAAAAGCTGCTTTAATTGCGAACGTTTCAATTTTATCATTAAGCGGGGTTGATGTCCCATGTGCATTGATATAATCAACATCTTCGGGTTTAATTGACGCGTCTTCAATAGCCATCAACATACAGTTTTGAGCTCCTTTTCCTAATGGGTCCGGACCTGTTATATGAGTTGCATCGCATGTTGAACCGTACCCGACTACTTCAGCGTAAATTTTTGCGCCTCTAGCTTTTGCGTGTTCATATTCTTCTAAAATTAATGCTCCTGCGCCTTCTCCGAGGACAAACCCACTTCGGTTCTTATCAAAAGGTATACTTGCATAATTTCTATCATCACTTTTATTAAGAGCTTGCATAACTGCGAATCCCCAAATACCCATTGGAATAACACAAGCCTCAGATCCTCCGGCAATAATTAAATCTAAGTATCCATCTCTAATAGCTCTAAAGCCTTCCCCTACTCCTGTTGTAGAAGTAGCGCAAGCTGTAACGTGACTTATTACAGAACCATGAATACCGTATTTAATTGCTATATTTCCAGCTGATAAATTAATAATTGAAGATGGTATAAAAAACGGACTAAGCCTTTTATACCCTTTTTCTTTAGCTCTATCTTCTTGAGTTGTGATTGTCTCTAAACCACCAATCCCACTCGAAAAATACACACCGTATCTTGACGTATCTTTGTCTTTGAATTCAATCCCTGAATCTTTAACCGCTTCATCAGCAGCTATAAGAGCTAATTGAATAAATCGATCCATTCTTTTCAGTTCTTTTTTTTCAAAAAATTCTTCAAAATTATAATTTTTTATTTCTCCAGCCAGTTTAACATAATCTTCACTAGCATCATATTTAGTTATGTAGTCTATTCCGTTTACACCAGCTTTTGCATTTTTCCATACTGTTTCTACATCATTTCCTATTGGGGTAATAGCCCCCAGCCCTGTAATTACTACTCTTCTTCTCATTTTTTCCCCCTACTTAAATCATTCCGCCGTTAACACTAATAACTTGTCCAGTTATATAATTGGCTTCTTCGCTAGCTAAAAATGCACATGCATTGGCTACATCTTCCGTTCTACCAAATCGATTCAATGGTATTTGTTTTAAATATGTTTGTTTTACTTCTTCAGGAAGTTCATTAGTTAAATCTGTTTCTATAAATCCTGGTGCAATAGCATTAACAGTAATATTTCTACTACCAAATTCTTTTGCTAAACTTTTTGTTAATCCTATTATTCCCGCTTTAGAAGCTACATAATTTGCTTGTCCCGGATTTCCTATCAGACCAACAACACTGGTAATATTAATTATTGAACCAGATTTGTTCTTAAGAAAATGTCTTGTTATATTCTTACACATATTCCAAGTACCTTTAAGATTAACATCGATTACTCTATCAAAATCTGATTCCGTCATTCTTAACATTAGGTTATCCTTGGTTATTCCAGAGTTATTTATTAGTATATCTATCTTTCCAAATGCCTTAATTGCTTCTTCAATAATATTCTTACTTTCTTCAAACTTAGAAATATCACCCTGAATAGCTATACTGTTTCCATTCTGTTCTTTAATCATGTTAACTAAATTATCAGCTTTTTCTTTTGAAGAAACGTAGTTAATAACTACATTAGCTTCTAAATATGCAAATTTTTTGACAATAGATTCTCCAATTCCACGAGTTCCACCAGTAACTAATACTGTTTTTCCTTTGAATGAATTCATATTATTCCTCCAATTTTAATAAAGTAGTTTCTAAAGATTTTAAGTTTTCAACATTTAAAATCTTTAAACGTCTATCAATTTTCTTTACAAAACCACATAGAGTAGTTTTTGGCCCTATTTCTATAAATGTATCAACACCTTGTAATATCAGCTTTTCTACTATTTGATAAAACATAACGCTGCTGGTTATTTGATCCGTTATCACTTGCTTGATATCGTTCTTGTAATAATCACCAGTACCATTAATTAATAATTGTTTTGTTGGTTCAGATAAACTAATATTCTTTAGATATTGATTCAATTCAATACTAGCATCTTTCATTAAATCTGTATGAAAAGCACCACTAGTATTTAAATATATAACTCTTCTTGCTCCATTTTCTTTAGCTAATTCACCAAGTTTTAATATCGCAGAAGATTCACCGCTTATAACTAATTGTCCATAAGTATTATAATTAGATATTTTAACATATCCTTTACTCTTCGAAATTAACTCTTCTAATTTAGAAGTTTCAATTCCTATGATTGCGCACATTTTTCCTGGATTGCTTTTAGCAGCTTCGCTCATTAATTGCCCGCGTTTTTGTACTAGTTTTAAACCTGTTTCAAAGTTATACACTTCATTATGTAAATAAGCGCCGTATTCTCCAAGACTTAGCCCAAAACTAATATTACTAGTTACTCTCTTCTCTTCCAATACTTTTAAAATGCTTTGATAAAAAACAAACATAGCCACTTGAGTATATTTAGTATCATTTAGTTTTTCTTGATTATTAAATAGTATATCTTCTAGCTTATATTCTAAAATACTATTAGCTTCGTTAAAAACTTCTCTTACACATGAAAAATTATCATATAATTCTTTTCCCATACCAAGATACTGTGAACCTTGACCTGAGAACATAAATGCTATACTCATTAAATTATTCCTTTATATACTAAACTATTTTCAAAAATATCTTTTAGTATTTCTTCTACAGATCTTATTTCCTTAACCAAACCGGCTGATTGACCTGCCATAAAACTACCATTATCTAAATCACCATCCAAAACAGCTTTTTTTAGTGATCCTAATGTTAGTTTCTCTAGTTCTTCAAGCGAAGCATCTCCATATTTAGTCAAGTTTAAGTATTCTCGTGCCATTTTGTTTTTTAAAACTCTCACAGGAGCCCCCGTATGTCTTCCTGTAACAACTGTTTCTGTGTCTCTAGCTTTAACTATTTTGTTCTTATAATTTTCGTGAATAGGACATTCATAACTAGCCAATAAAACTGTTCCTATTTGAACGCCTTTAGCGCCTAAAACATAAGCCGCATCTAAGCCTCTACTATCAGCAATACCTCCAGCAGCTATAACAGGAATGCTAACAGCATCAACAACTTGGGGCACAAGAGTAAACGTTGTTATTTCACCGATATGACCACCAGCTTCAGTACCTTCAACAACTATTGCATCAGCCCCTGATCTTTCCAGTCTTTTAGCAAATGCTACACTAGGCACAACAGGTATTACAATGATTCCTGCTTTTTTCCATTTTGGTATGTATTTTCCGGGGCTACCAGCGCCTGTAGTGACAACTTTAACACCTTCTTCAATAACCACATCGCTAATTGCTTCAGCATGTGGACTCATAAGCATTATATTTACACCAAAAGGTTTATCTGTTAATTCTCTAGTTTTTCTGATTTCTTCCCTTACTCTTTCTGGATCCCAGCCACCACAACCAACTAGACCTAATCCACCTGCATTACTTACAGCAGCTGCTAGTTGATGAGTTGCAATATTTGCCATTCCTCCTTGAATAATTGGATATTTAATTCCCAATAAATCTCTTAAGTCCATTATATTTCTCCCTATAATTCTATTAAAGCTCCGGCCCAAGTTAATCCTCCACCAAAAGCTACTGTAATGAATAAATCTCCTTTTTTTAGAAAATTAGTTTTAATAGCTTCATCAATAGCAATTGGAACGCTTGCGGATGAAGTATTTCCATATTTATTTATATTTACATACATTTTACTCATGTCAACTCCTAAATTTCTAGCTGACTTATCAATGATTCTCATGTTTGCTTGATGCGCAACGATGCAGTTCAAATCATCAATTCCAATATTATTTCGTGTTAGTAAATCTTTAACGGTTTTCGGCATTATCCTAGTCGCAAATTTAAATACTTCACGACCCTTCATGTGGATGTGATCTTGTTCACTAACTGCATTTATCTGCGGATCCTTTAATTCAGGATTTTTACAATACAATAGCATTTCAGTATCTCCTTGAGATCCAGTAATAATATCTTGTATATGGTTTTTTGCGCTTTTTCCAATCACCATAGCCCCAGCACCATCACCAAATAACACACAAGTATTACGGTCTCGCCAATCTGTTAATCTTGTTAAAGTTTCAGCGCCAATAATTAATGCAGTATTGAATGCACCTGATTTAATCATTTTATCCGCTATTTGCATTGCATAAAGAAAGCCACTACACGCTGCATTTATGTCAAATGCGGTTATTCCTTCTATGCCTAGTCTAGCTTGTAAAAGGTTCGAAACTGCAGGAAAAGCAAAATCAGGGGTCACTGTAGCTACAATTATTATATCTATCTCTGATTTGTCGATATTAGCATCTTCTATTGCTTTTAATGAAGCATTATATGCCAAATCTAATGTATATTCATCAGTAACCATATGTCTTTCTCTAATACCTGTTCTTGAATATATCCATTCATCATTTGTTTCAACAAATGCCTTTAAATCATTATTTGTTAAAGTATTCTTTGGAACATAACTTCCAGTTCCTAATATTTTAGTATTTGTCATTTTTTATTCCTCCAAGGTTTTCATAATTGAATCTTTGCAAAAATCCATAATTACGAATCTTGTTGTTTCTTTGATAATGAAGTTCTGTTCCACTTAATTTTCTGAGTTTATAATATTCTTCTAATATAGCTTTCTTAGTTCTTCTAAAAGTCTCTTCTTTATCAAAATGAGCCCCTCCAAAAGGTTCTTTAATTATACTATCTATAATATTGAAATCTTTTAAATCATAAGAAGTTAATTTCATTACTTCAGCTGCTTTGGCAGCTAAATTTGAGTCTTTCCAAAGAATAGTTGCATATCCTTCAGGACTTAGTATTGAATATATTGAATTTTCTAACATCAATACTTTATTAGCTACTCCAAGAGCTAAAGCTCCTCCACTACCACCTTCACCTATCACTACGGCAATAACTGGTACTGTGAAGTTACTCATTTCTAGCAAGTTCATAGCTATCGCTTGGCCTTGTCCTCTCTCTTCAGCACCAATACCAGGATAAGCTCCAGGTGTATCAATCAATGTAATTATTGGTCTTTTAAACTTTTCTGCTTGTTTCATAAGTCTTAAAGATTTTCGATAGCCTTCGGGATGTGGCATAGCAAAGTTTCTTTTAATATTTTCATCTAAGGTTTTTCCTTTTTGTTGCGCTATGATAGTAAAAGGAATTCCATCTATTGTTCCAATTCCACCAACAATGCTTCTATCATCTCTATATAATCTATCTCCGTGAAGTTCCATAAAGTCAGGACAAATATAGTTTATATAGTCCCATGCTCTTGGTCTACATGAATGTCTTGCTAATAAAACTCTGTCCCAAGCTGTTAGTTTCGTCATTTCGTTCTTTTTGTACGATTCTATTTCTTGTTTCAATTTACTAACTGAGTCATTATCTCCAAGTTTGTTAACCTGTAATAATAAGTCATTCAACTTTCTTTCTTTTTCTAGGATGTTCATCTGTATGACCTCCTATGAATAGTTAAAATTTTAGTTAGTGTATCCTTTAGATTTTTTCGATGAACTACTTGATCTATAAACCCTTTTTCAAGTAAAAATTCAGATCTTTGAAAACCTTCAGGTAATTTTTGTTTTATTGTTTGTTCAATTACTCTTGGTCCAGCAAAACCAATTAATGCATTTGGTTCAGCAAGGATAATATCACCAAGTGATGCAAAACTAGCTGTAACACCACCTGTAGTAGGGTGTGTTAACACACTAACATACAGAAGCCTCATTTTGCTATGTTTTGAAACCGCAGCGCTTGTCTTTGCCATCTGCATTAAACTAAAAATACCTTCTTGCATTCTAGCACCACCAGACGCAGTAAATATCACTACTGGCAGTTTTTTGTAGACACCGTACTCAAATGTTCTAGTAACTTTCTCACCAACAACACTTCCCATACTACCCATTAAAAAATAACTGTCCATTACTCCTATCACACATGGCTGTCCATTTATTTCTCCATAGCCATAAATATATGCTTCATTAAGGTTTGTAGCTTTTTTATATTTAGCTATCTTTTCCTCATAACCATCTTGAAAAAGAGGATTCAAAGTAATGAACCCAATCCCCTTTTCTATAAATGTATTTTCATCTACAATATATTTTATACGATCTATTGCACGCATACGAAAATGATTCCCACAATGCTTGCAGATATAGTCATTTGCTATATTTTTCTTCATATTAATAGTTCTTTGGCAACTAGGACATTTCTCGTATAATCCTTTAGGCACGTCCATGTTTTGCGCTTTTATAAAAGAACCTTCTTCATGAATAAGTTTGATTTTTTGTCTAATTTTTTTTCTCTTGTTTAAGGCTTTAGATATATCATTCATAATCCTCATACTCCAGTAAAGAATCTATTTTCTTATCCACAAAAGAAGTATCAAAAATACCCTTAGTATAATCTGTATTATTCATAATCATATACAAGAATGTTTGATTTGTATCAACACCCTCAACTACTAGTTCTTCTAGCGTTGCGCGCATTTTTTTGATAGCTTCTGTTCTGTTTTCTCCGTGGACGATAACTTTACCGATCATTGAGTCGTAATATGGTTGAATTTCATAATCTGTATAAATAAAACTATCAAATCTAATTCCATTTCCCGCTGGGATATGTATTAGTTTGATTTTACCAGGACTTGGTCTGAATTTTTGTTTCGGGTTCTCGGCGTTTAACCGACACTCAATACTATGTCCTTTAAGTTTTACATCCTCTTGATTAAAACTTAGTTTTTCACCAGATGCGATTTTGATCTGTTCTTTTACGATATCAATCCCAGAGATCATTTCGGTTATTGGATGTTCAACTTGTATTCTGGTATTCATTTCAATGAAATAGAAGTCATTGCCTGAAACCAAGAATTCAACTGTTCCTGCGTTTATATAATTTACTGATTCACACGCTTTTATAGCCGCTTTAGCCATTTCTTCGCGTAAATCATTATTAATTGAACTTGGTGCTTCTTCGATAACTTTTTGATTTCTTCTTTGAATAGAACAATCCCGTTCACCTAAATGAACTATGTTACCGTATTTGTCACAAAGCATTTGAAATTCAATGTGTTTGGGATTAATTATGTACTTCTCTAAATACATAGTATCATCACCAAAAGCATTTAAAGCCTCTGTTTTTGCGGTTTCAAAGGTGCTTATGAATTCGTCTACATTAAAGGCTATTCTCATACCGCGTCCGCCTCCACCAGAGCTAGCTTTAATTAAAATAGGGAAACCTATCTCATTAGCAATTTTTATAGCTTCATCTAAATTCTTAACGCTTCCTTCACTACCAGGTACTACTGGTACAGAAGCCTTAGTCATTATTTCCCTTGCTTTTGATTTATTTCCCATTTTTGTTATAGCTTCACTACTAGGCCCAATAAAGTTTATTCCACAGTCAGTACACAACTGAGCAAATTCCGCATTTTCACTAAGAAATCCAAACCCTGGATGTATGGCTTCAGCGCCTTTTGATATAGCTGCGGAAATAATGTTTTCCATATTTAAATATGAATCACTACTTTTTGGTCCGCCAATACATACACTCTCATCAGCTAACTGAACATGTAAACTTGTTTTATCTACCTCGCTGTAAACAGCGACTGTTTCAATTCCCATGTATTTACATGTTCTAATTATTCTAACAGCTATTTCTCCCCTGTTAGCTATTAATATTTTATGAAACATTATTCTTCGATTTCCAAAACTACTTGACCAAATTCAACCATAGTGGTGTTAGATACGTGTATTCTTTTTATCGTACCACTTACTGGTGATGTAATCTCATTCATAACCTTCATGGCTTCAACTATAAATAATATATCCCCTTTATTAACAAACTTGTCTAAAGCTATAAAGGGATCACTATCGGGAGATGATGAGTCATAAAAGATTCCAACTAGAGGAGCTTTAACCAAAACGTAATTACTTGTTTCGGGTTTCTTTTCTTCTGCCTGATTAACAACTTCTATTGGCGTATATGATTGTGAAATTGATTGTACTGGATTATTATCCTTCTTCTCCAATTTCACTGTAAAATCCTTTTCTGAAATTTCGAGTTTGTGAATTGTTGATTCTTCAAACTCTTTCATAATACTCTTTAATTGTCTTAAATCCACTAGAAACTCCTCTCGAATATATGTTATCGAGCTTTACTAATTCTTTTTACTTTCAATGAAATCTGCGATTTGACCAACAGTATTAAATGCTTGAGCACTTTCATCATCAACAGTGATATCAAATTCGTCTTCAATTGACATAATTAATTCTACTGCATCTAAAGAGTCAGCACCTAAATCAGCCGCTAAATCAGCTTCCATTGTAATTTTTTCTTTTGCTACTCCTAAGCCTTCTGCAATAAGGTCTTTTAATAATTCAAAATCCATAATTTGTGTCCTCCTAAAGTTTTAAAATCTTCAATATTTTACCATCTTTTTTGTATATTGTCAAATTGATTTGAATATCAAAGTTTCGTGATTATTAAACACTATATACACCTATTTTCTTTTAATATAATAAACCAATGAAAATAGGTGTATAGTAAACAATCGTTAACTATTGTAATCACTTAACTAACCATACTTACGGTGGATGAAAAAGGTTATTCATAGATTAATATTAAATGAATAGATAAGTTATATAATGTATAAGAGTTAGATTATTGTTTATTATTTGTAATTATATTATATATTGATTATTCTTTGAATAAATTAATTGGTAATTAACATTTTTTATATAATCTTTTAATCAATCTTTGTCAAATTCACTTTCAATTCTTTTCTTGATGTTTTTAGGTACATTCCCCTCTTTTTTATCAACAAATATTATATTGTCTTCGAAGTTATTAATGTTCATTTCTATACCTACATATTATTCCCAATTATATTCTAGGTTATGGTTTCCACTAATTTATTACATATTTTACTATTTTTTACAATAATGTCATTAAACTATTAAACACTTTAACAAATATTGTGTTTGTTAACAATTTTTTAATAAAAACTGAATCTTATACACGAAGATCAAATTTATTATCTTCGTACTCTATATCTTTATATAGAATTTATGAATTTTCTTTTATATTTTTCTGTACTTTACTGAACTACACTTTCCATAAGTTATATTTACTAACTATATCATATAAGTTTATTCCATAAAAAAAGACATAGCAGATAGCTAAGTCTTTACGTATAATTGGTGACCCGTACGGGGTTCGAACCCGTGAATGTATGCTTGAGAAGCATGTGAGTTAACCATTTCTCCAACGGGCCAAATTTACGACCAAGAAAATTATATCATATTACATAGCTGTATACAATATTCATTATCACTAATAATGATTATATATAAATATTCATAAGAATAAAATTAGTATTTATTAATGGTTTATTAAATTGCATAAAAAAAGACTTAACAATTTGTTAAATCTATATGTTTGATTGGTGGCCCGTACGGGGTTCGAACCTGTGAATGTATGCGTGAAACACATACTATCGGGTTATATCAAAAAGCTAAATTCAATGTTTAGAATAGAATTAAATGCAGCTGACACTTGTTTTAACACATATATAATGAAGATATCGTTTCATCTCTCTTCTAGTATAAAAAAAAGAACCTATAATTAGATGTTTTTTTTCAAAGCGTCTATTTTATAGGTTCCATTTTAGTTTCTGCCTTTTTTTCAAAAAAACTACTTTTTAGGTGGTCTTAACCCATAAAATTGATAATACTTTGTTTCGATTCTTCCATTGTAAAGTTTTCTTAATCGATCTGCTTTGCGATTGAATACTTTTTCAAAACCTATATACGAAGTTATGAAGTAAAGAGACCATGTATCAAATTTATTAAAAACTATTCCCATATCTTTATTTAATTTAGTTACTTCATCTCTTTCTGATAGTCTTTCTCCGTATGGAGGATTTGATATTAAAATCGCATAGTTATTTTCATATTTAATGTTTCTAAAATCATCATTAATAAAAGTTATGCAATCCGCTACACCAGCTTCATCAGCATTTTCCTTTGCGGCTATAAGATTTTGATTATCAATATCTACTGCGATAATTTTTATTTTAACATCAACATCTATTGCCTTATATGCTTTCCTAATTTCATCTTTCCACATTATTTCTGAAATTATTGACCAATGTTTAGCGGCAAAGTCTCTTGTTATACCAGGAGCTATATTCCTTCCAATCAAAGCTGCTTCTATAGGAATTGTTCCCGAGCCACAGAATGTATCATATAACAATCGATCTTTATTCCAAAAACTAAGTTTAACTAATGCTGCAGCCAATGTTTCTTTTAAAGGAGCTGTTACTGCATTAACGCGATATCCTCTTTTATGTAGAGCAACTCCTGATGTGTCAATTGTCAAAGTCGCAATATCTTTAAGTATTGAAACTAAAACAGTATACTCGGCTCCTGTCTCCGGACACCAATCTATTTTATAAGTCTTTTTTAAATTCTCAGCTATTGATTTTTTAACAATTGCTTGACAATCTGAAATGCTAAATAAAGTTGATTTAACTGATTTGCCATTAACGTTAAATTTACCATCTTCTGTTATGAAATAACTCCAATCTAAACTTTGCGTTTTATCAAACAATTCATCAAAAGTCATTGCCTTAAATTCACCAATTTTTAATAATACTCTATCAGCACATCTAAGCCATATATTCGCCTTAGCAATTCCTTGAGCATCACTTAAAAAGGTTACTTTCCCATTTTCTGTTTTTATAATTTCAAAACCCAATTCTATTAATTCTCTTTTAACAATAGCTTCCAATCCAAATGTAGTTGTCGCAATAAGTTGAAAATTTTTCATATTCAAAATCCTTTCCTATCCCAAGTACTTAAATTGATGTGTAGTATATACAACAATATCTGATAACCCTCTTGATGGTTTCAAACATATAACTGTTTCCTATTGAATGTAGGTATAAACTATAACCAAATTCAATACTATTCTTTTCAACGTCTATATTCCACGCTGATATAGTTCCTATATATACTTTTTGTTTATATACTATTATAACAAATAATCATTAATAATGACATTAATATAATCTTAATTTTTAAAGTATATTTATTTCTAATTTCATAAAATCACATTGAATTCGACCCTAGATTTGACCTTAAATATACTGAAATATGTTAGGTAACCCGCTTTTGGAAGGGTAAAAAATACATAAAAAAAGACCTAGCAATTAGCTAAATCCATATATTTGAACTAGCTTTCAAAAGTTGGAAAGAAAAATGGTTAACCCCCACTCTTGATAATTTTATTATATCATATTGTTTCTGTATTCTATTGGACTCATTTTATGTTTTGTCACTAGACGTACATTGTTATAGTAATCAATGTACTCATCAATAGCTTTAATCAGTTCCTTTGGGTTTTTGTATTCTTTTTCATGACCGTACCACATTTCTACTTTCATTCTCCCAAAGAAGTTTTCAGTAGGTGAGTTATCTAAACAGTTTCCTTTTCTGCTCATAGATTGTATCATTCCTAGTTCTTCTAGTTTTATTTGATATCTTGAGTTTTGATATTGGATTCCTTGATCAGACTGTATCATCATTCCTTTCACTCGATTGGAATGATGTTTTTTTAATAATTCCAACATCTTGGTTATCTTATCCATCTTAGCGTTTGTTCCTGCAGTATATGACAATACTTCTCTCGAATCAAAATCAATTATTGGGGAAAGATATACTGGACCTTTTTGGGTTCTAAACATAGTAATATCGGTTCCTGCTTTTTGATATGGTCTGTTTGTCTGAAATTT